>Ga0256837_1000054_pt1 | contig 101859 bp, 164 predicted proteins | sample 4562384metaG_FD_185976 | JGI IMG/M metagenome (GOLD analysis project Ga0256837, IMG submission 185976) | Hydrothermal vent microbial communities from Guaymas Basin, Mexico - 4561-384 | ecosystem: Environmental > Aquatic > Marine > Hydrothermal vents | place: Mexico: Guaymas Basin | collected...
GAAAATTAAAAATGGCATTATAATTTTCGTGATTTCCCGGAACAATTATTAAAGTTATGTTTTTACCTTTTAGTTTTTCAACCCATTTATCAAGTGTAGGGGCATTATCCTTCAATCTATCACTCCATATAGCACCAAAATCACCTAATTGAATTATTACAGAGTTTTCCTCAAAATCAAAATTTAAAACTTTTTCTAAATCAATATCCCCGTGGGTGTCGCCTACATAATATATATTCATTTTATTTCCTTAAACTTTTCAACTAAAATTCGTAAATCTTCTTCATTCAAATATATTTCATCTAAAATAGTTAAACAGGTATAATCAAAAATAAAATAATCATCGCTATTGTCGTTTTCAACTGAATATAAAATAAAGGGTAAAGTAGTGTTACCCTTTTCAATTTCGTAAGATATAGTAGTACGGTCTTGGAAAAAATGTTCTATTTCCTTAACCTCTTCTATTGTAGATATTGTAGATATAATTTTCATGTGCTTCCTTTTTTATAAATTATTTCAAGTGAAAAATCACTTGAAACTAAATCTTTTTATAATTATAACATTTATTTTTAAAAAAGTCAATAGTTTTAATCAAAATCTTATTCAAAATCTTCAAATAAAACCCAATTTTTTGACACGAATGTGGAATTATATTTTTTATCGATATTTGGTCTTTTTACAAGGGTAAAATAAAATAAATTTTTATTTTTTAATTTTTTAATTTTTGATACCTCTTCCATTGTTTTTCCACTATCTACAATGTCATCAACCAATAACACATTTCCTTCTTCTAATTTGTTAAGAATAAACTTAGGTTTTTCTGTATTACCATCTATTGTTTGGTACTCGATTATTGATAATGGGATATTTGCTTTATTGCTTAAAGCGACACCAAAAGGTAACCCACCCCTATAAATCGAAACTATATTTTTTATTTTATTTTTCTTGATATATTCAATGCATTTATCAACTGCTATTCTAAATTCGGATGAAGTGAAAATATCCATAGGTTTATTTTCTTCATTTATAATCGTTATCATTTGAATTCCTTAAACTTGCTGTTTTATTTTTGAATTTTTAAAAACATATTTCTTTTTTGATAATAATTTATCCCACATTTTTGAGTCTTTCCATTCTCTTTTAATTTGCTCACTAAATTCAATGTCTTTAAGTTTAAAATCTATCAATTTTAAGTCTTCTTCAAATGCTTCAGCATAACCTGTATCCGTTTCGTGAATTCTAACACTCACAAGTCTAACATTTTTTTCTCCGTTATTGAATTTTGTTTTCTTTAACATTTTTTTAATGATTTTAAAAAACAAAATTGCTTGTGCTTCGGCACTTGAACTCATCGGCAAAATAACATATCTATCTGACGACTTTTTAGCAATTTCAACTAAATCTTTATCCTTGTCCCATACAGTTAAAGCGTGGTCGAATGAATCTATAATATCTTTGATATTTCCTTTCATTAAACCAAAATCCATAATCATCATTCCATTATCAAGTTTATCTGCTGTAAAAAACAATTCCACCAAAAATCCGTGTCCGTGAATACTATGAGAACATCGCTCAGAACTACAATTTCTAACGATGTGTGCATTTTCATATTTAAACAACTTTCTTATAATCATTTTTATCTCCTTATCAATTTTCATGTGATATTTTTTGGCCCGAAGGCCAAAAAATTATTTTTCTGAATTATTTTTCTAATGTTTCTTTTAATGATTTACCAATCACAAATTTAATTCTTTTTCCTGGTGCTGTTTCATAAGGAATTTTTGTTCCATCAGGTCTTGTAACCTCACCCTTTCTTCCTGCTTTTTCAGCAATTTTTAATTTACCGATTCCAGGTAAAACAACTTCTTCATTTTCAACTAAACTTTCTGCGATTGTACCAAAAATTTCTTCAACGATTTCACCTGCTTTAATGTTTGAAACTTTTGTGTCTAATTTACTTGCTACTACTTCTTTCACTTTTGCTACTAATTCTGTCTTTGTCATAATTCTTTCCTTTATGTTTTTTTGTTATGAAATTATACAATAATTCCAATTTTTAATTAACTTTTTTATGTTAAAATTTCGTTATTTTCAAACTTTTTCATTTGAAATTTTAACCTTTTATTTATTTAATTTTCAAGTGGTAAAAAATGCAAGATATCATTGATTTCTTGCATTTTCAAGGTATTTTTTCTTTTTAAATTTACCACCATAATATTCTGATGTGAATCCATCACTCTCACTTAAAGCACCTCTTAAAAATTCGCAACTATGCTTCATATTTTCAATTCTTACATATACATTTTTTGTTTCTGCTGCTTTTGAAATTTCATCATAAATTGCTTTCGTTAAATCTTCTTGTAACCATCCTCTTTGTGCGATATTTCTAACTACTCTTTGGAGTTTTGATATACCTAAAACATATTCATCTGGTATATATCCTATAACCACTTTTGAATTTTCACTAAATTTTGTACTAAATGGTGCCAAATGATGACTACAAACTGCCGTCAAATCAACTTTTTTGAAAATTGGTATATCACTTTTTGCTCCATCAGGAAATTTTGCTAATCTTACAGGAACTGCAAATCTACCACTTAAAAGTTCTCTATCATCGTGTAAATCAGCACCACACCACATCTTTGCCAATCTTCCAGGTGTTCCGATATTTCCTTCATCTCTATCTTCTTTAACATTTGGGTCGTTCAAATCTATTTTCATACCTTTAAACACCATTTCCATATTAAATTGAGTTATTAACCTTGTTACAATATGTAAATCTCTATAATAATGGGGATTTTTATCAAAAACATTTTCATTTATCTTGAAATCTTTTAATTCTGAATGGTCTTTCAATAACATTTCAATATATCCATCGTTAAAACAGGTTCTTTCTTTTATATATTCTTTAATTACTTCGTTATAAATTTCATCAAATTTTTCTTTTAATTCATAATTCATTTGTTTTCCTTTTCTATTTTTAATTTATGTTTAAACACTAATTTATAATCTGTTAAAAGTGTTTTTATGTGTCTAACTTTATAAACATTATTATTTTCCTTGATATATTCATCTTTTATATCTAAATTTACAAATATTATTAGGCATATAAAAATAAATACTATATAAAAATCTTCGTTATCATCAAAATTGTTAAAAAATAAAGTAAAAGCACTAATATATAATAAGATATTGGCAAATAAATAAAATCCTAAAATCATATGATTTACCACAAAAAGTGGGATGTAAAGTGTCATTATTAAAGAAAATATCAATAATACTCCACCTAAAATCAATGAATGATTTTTTATAAAATTCATTTAAACTCCTTGTAAATCATCAAAAACTCTAATATGTATTCTATCACTATAAAAAAACCCCATTTTCATCGCATATTCAAACACAAATTTTGAATTTTCGTTTAACTCTTGTATTGTACTACCTTGGGGCATAACATAAACTTGCCCATAATATGGAGTTGCATTTAAAAATTCCACAACTTCATTAATGCTTTCGGGAGTAATAACAAACTTAAAAAATGATTTTTTTGTATTTTTTAATAAATTGTTACAAATGTTAGGTTTAAATGTTTTACTTTTATCTTCACCTGAATTTGATAATTTAGGACTAATCGCGAAATTGACTTCATTATAAATCGGATATTCTTTAAAATCTATATCTATTGTCCCATTCGTTTCAAACCAAACTTCATATCCTCTCGATACATAATAATCAAGTGTATCTAACATAATTTGAGAAGTGGCATATAATAATGGTTCCCCACCTGTAAAAACAATCAAAGGTTTCATATAAGGCGAATCTTTTGGCATTTCAACATCAATCACATTAACCATTTCTTGAAATGTTTCAATATAATCCCATTCTTGCCTAAAATGTTTAGAATTGACAGCAAAATGACTATCACATCCGACTAATTCTTCACCTGTTAAAGGACTTTTAAATTTACAACCAAACCCAGAACAAGTTAAATTACAACCTCCTAATCTTATAAAAATTGAAGGTTTACCTGTTTCACTTCCTTCTCCTTGAAGTGAATAAAATTTCTCAACTATTGGAATCATTTTGTCTCCCTTTTATAATTAAATGCTTTATCATCTAATAAACTTTTATATGGTAACTTATTCATAATTAAAGAATGATATTTAACTTTATTATCCTTTAACCATTTTTCAGTTACATTTCTATCGCTTTCAAATCTGCTTGTATATAATACAATATAATTATCTTTATATCTTTTTTCTATTTCATTTGATATTTCTTCATTTAAAGTTCTTTTTGAATAATCGTGTCCATCTGTTTCAATGGTTAAAACTCCATCAATATCATATGCTAATATATCTTTTTTCTTTTCTACTGCTCTAAATGTTCTTGCCTGTCTTTCAGCATCATAAGTGTGTATTTTTTCTAAATAAATTTTTATCATTTTTTCTGAAATATCTGCTTTTAATCCATTTGTCACAAATGAAACATATCTTCTAAAACACGCTGGACAATCATTACAATGCTCAGGCCCATCTGAATAACAACTCACACAAGAATATAAAATGTTTTTGTCATTTTCATTTATGAAGTCGGCAACAATTTCGCCTTTTGTTTTATCCCAAAATGGAGAAACAATTTTAATTTCTTTTCTACTAAATTTCGAAATAATATCACTCATTTCTTTATATGCTGTAGGATTTGAATCTTCTACCATATCATCTTTAACACCACCCATAACAATTTCATCTGGATTGTATTTACTTGCTACTATTGATGCTAATGTTAAATTTCTATTTGGTACAAATGAATCATCACTAAAAAATTCCCCAACTTTTAAAATATCAAATTTTTCAAAAAGTTCTTTAACTGCTTTCAATTCTTTTTCTTTATATGATTGTCCATAATCTATAAAAACTAATTTATTATTTTTATAAAAATTTTCTTTATCAATTTTTTTATAATGATAAACTGCACATGTACTATCAATTCCACCGCTTACTAAAATAACTCTCATTTGTACTCCTTATTTTTCATAATTATACTAAAAGGAAGGAAAATAATTAACTTATTCTCCTAAATCTTCGTATAATTTATTGTGGATATAAGTTCCAGAATTACCACTTGTTACAATTTCTTCTGTATTATAATGAGTGTTCCAACTACAACCTGGGCATTTTTTAGTGCTTTGTTCTTTTCTCCATTCAAAAAATTCAATCCACTTTTCTTCTGTATCCATTTCATCTAAAGGATATTTATATTCAAGTTGGCAGTCATCACAAAAATAAACTTGTAACATAGGCCCAACAGTTAAAAATCCAAGTGCTGTCATTTGATTACAATGCCATAAATCCCTAACTTTACCTTTAACTTTTACATAACCATCTCTAATATCTTCAAGTAATTTTATTGAAGCGTGAATTTTTTTGCCTTCTTTTTTCCATTCAATAAGTGTATTTATAAAATTTACCACTTTATCTACATCTGCCGAATAGTCATCACCTATACATTTTGATAATGGATAACCTGTTTTTTCATCTACACCAGAATAACCAGGATGGACTAAATCAAACATCAACCAATAACCTTTATCCAAAACTTGTTTCACACCTTCGATTAAATAATCTTCGTTTTCTTTCATAACAGTTACAATACAGGCCTTGTCATCAATCTCTGGGAATTCTTCTAAAAGTTTCACTCCATTTTGTGTTTTTATGTTTCTATCATCGTCTAAATTTTTAACATCAAAACTAACACTTAAACTATTAAGTCCTGCTTCTTCAAGTTTTTTAATTTTATTAGGTTGATTTAAAGCAGTGATAATCGTTTGTTCTAAACCTAATTCTCTTTGTAGTTTTATGACTTCGTCCAACCCTTTCATTCTTGTTAAAGGTTCTGCACCATAAATTGCGATGAATTTAACACCTATATTTTTTAAATTTTCAAAACCCTTTCTCCATCTCTCTTTGATTTCTTCATTCCATTGCTCTTCTTTACTTCTTTCGTTTTGAACCATACCACAAAAAGAACAACTAAATGGACATTTTTTCGTCCATAATAATTCTACTTTGATTGCTCTTGCTCTTAAATCCAATTTATTCTCCTTAAATATAACTTAAAATAAACATTGCTTTTGTTTAGTCAGGTGGTCTTCTGAAGGAATTCTCGTATAAACCATTTCAACTAATTCCTTTCCAAAATGTTTTAAAAAATAATCAAAATCTTCATATGTTTTTGCATCTTTAAGGAAACTTAAAAATTTTAACTTTTTAAAACTTGTCAAATATTCTATCTCTCTTCCCGTTGTAACTATATTCCCCAAATCATTACCAAAATTATAAACAGATCCCATATATCTTAAAAAGTCAATAAAAATATAATTTTCTAAATCTTTTTTATCATAAGTTTCTAAAAATTTCGTTTTTGTTAAACCTTCATTTATTTTTATCCATTTGTATAAATCATCTTTATCTTTATACCCTAATGATTGAATATCTATATCTAATTCTTTTAACATTTTCATTATATCTTCTGCTATAAAATGATGAAAAATCGACTCTTCTTTTATATTATGATGTGCTAATTTCGGAAGTGAAATCTTTTTAACAGGTGTAGTAAAAATATCACCTGAACCATAATAAACACCATTTGTGGCAAGTCTTGTATGAGTTGAACTATCAAAACTAACGATTGTTCCGGGAATTAACTTTTCTAAAATAAATTTTTGAATTATGACCCTGTTTAAAGCACCTGCTCCAAGGATATGTACTCTTTTTTTAATTCTTTCTGGTAAATCTAATTTTGCGACTGCTAATGCTCTATTTATATCAAATTTTAATCCGATACCTGAACTTGACCCTGCTGGTGCTAATCCTTCAATTTTATCCAAATACTCTTTAGGTAAAACATCCATTATTCCACCAAAAAATTCTTCAAAATCTTTAACTTCTTGTCCTTGAATAATCATAAAAACTTTTGTTTTCGCATTCATTTCAGCGAATTTTTCAATTTGTTCTTTAATATATCCACCTGTGACTTGCCCACTTTCTTTAATTTTATCCACTATCAAAAATCTTTTTTGATTATTAATAATTCTACCAACCGAACTTTGAGAAATAACGGGAATTTTATCAAAACAAAAAGCATAATCTGCTTCGCTTTGAGTTTCGTAAATTTTCTGTCTAACTTCATCCGTTATCTCTGCACCCCTTGTAATAACTTGTAATCCACCACTATCTGAATATAATGAATTGTGATAATTTTTAAATATCTCTGGGAATTTAGGTTCGGCAAAGGCATTATATAAAAGTGAATGTTTAATATATTTGTGATTTTCATTAAATCCATCTAAAAGTATATTCATTCTTTTAATGTAACTATCTGACTTCGACACATCTACATCCACAATCCTTGTGAAACTCATTCCAGAACCTACATAATCAAATAACATTATTACTCCTTGGAAGAAAAATTATTTCTTCGCTTTTTTATTTTTTTGTTTTCTAAATTGACTTGTTTCTTTATTGCTTTCATTTTTTTCATTCTTTTCATTCTCATTGCTTTCATCAGAAACAAATTTTCCATATTCTGGATCTGTCGATTTTACAAATGTACCATTTGGAAGTAAAACACCTTTTCTTGGTCTAATATCTGTCAATGCTTGTACCAAACACTCTTTTAATGATAATTTATGAACCACTGCTAAGATATTTAGATAATCAATCATCGCAAGTGCTAATTGCTCAACCATTTCAATGTTACCTTTTATTAAACTATCACTAAAATCTCCTTTGACAATCGCATATTTTAGTGCAAGGTTTTTAGTAGTGTCAGTATAAATTTGCTTAGGTTTAATCTCTATTTCAACACCCAAAATAGACATAACCATAATAATTACAACTAAATTATCTCCTATTCCATCTTTTATTTCATCAATATCTCCATCTATAATACCCTGAAAAATTTCACCCATTTCACTATCAAGTTTTAATGCCTGTATAGTATCTTTACCATTTTCAATGATTTTATTCATTTTACCCCATTCAACAATAAGGTCCTTTAATTCATTTTCGTTTTTTGTAGTTAAATTAACTTCTTGTAATTCTTCATAAGTCATTCAATGCTCCTTGTTTTTTATTTATAATTATACTATTTTTAAAGAAAAAATTAACTCTTAATCAATTTTTTCAATGGTATTTTCTTTTATTTTAACTAAAAATTTATAAGACAAACATCCTTTTTCTGCAAATTCATCTAAAACATTTAAGTTTTCAAGATTATCATCATAAAATTCAATCAAATTAAAATCGTTATTATTGATAAGTCTTGAAATTATCAACTTCTTTTTTTCGGCAGTTGATATATTATCTTCCAATTCCCCACTTCTTATAATGTGAATTTGGTTGTTTTTAAAGTGCCCAACATTCATTCCAAAACCTCTAAAAAAGTTAAGGAATTTTTCCTTGTCATCCATATTGTTTCTTGCTGTTAAAATAACAATTTGAGTATTTTTAACATTTTGTAACTTATTAACAATATCTATCATTTTTAAATTTGGGATTGAGGTTTCTACAAATAAATCTGTATCTTTGAATTGCTCAAAATCAAACTCTTCTCCTGAATTCAATTTATACTCATTGAATTCGGAATTTGTCAATTCTTTAACAATTTTACCATTTTTCTTAACATAAATTTTTGCTTTTGTTACGAATAAAGTTTCGTCAATATCTACAACTACTAATCTTTTTATCATGTGATTCCTTTATGTTTTATTTATATAATTATAACAAAAAAGAAATAAAAAGTCAAGTATTTACTTGACAATATATTTCATTCCTTTTATCAATAAATTAAAAAATTCAATAATACCATAAGCAAATAATAAAACTAACAAAATAGGAAATAATATCGCGAATGATAAAATCAAAATAATAAAATAAATTATAGTATATATATTAAAATACACAAATTCTACAACTTCTTCAAGTGTTTGAATGCCACCAATCATAAATGAATAAGTACCGAGCGAAACAAAAAAATATAAAAGTATATATATCATTATATTTCCTTTTTGAGAAATTCTCTAATCATTTCATTTGCCAATGCTTGAATTTCCCTTCTAATAATTTTTTTGTCTGCTTTTGATAATTTAGTAACTTCTTCGTTATCTTTTTCAAAATCTTCCCATAAATCTTTTATATATAAACCAGAAATTTTATTGAATTGTTTCCAATCTTTTTTGACTTCTCCTTTTGAGAATAATCCGTGCAATCTACTTTCTGTGATGTATTTACTTCCTTCTTCAATAAATTTTTTCTGGTCTTCTGTCAATTCAAGTTTAACTATCTTTTTACCTTTATTCTTCTTTTCTTTAAATTTTTCATTTTTGTTTTTTAGTATTACCCTGTTATTTCCGACTTTACCATCTATTTCGTATGGTCTAATAACATTACCCTCAGTGATGTTATTCTCAACTTCAACACCATTTTCTCTTGCTAAAATTGAATCATAATCATTTTTATATTCTAAACACTCTTCAAAACTTCCTTCAAAAAGGTTTGGGACAAGTGGTATCTTAAAATTTTCACTATAAATTTCTAATTGGTTAAACGGAATATATTGAGAATAACCCTCATCTCCTTCATCAAAATTCATTCTTATATCAAACATAATAAATTCATTCACTTCATCTTTGGGCAAGTATTTTACTCTTTTTTGTACTTTATTGCCATATAATTCTCCAAAAATTTGAACTGTATTACAATTATTTTGACTACATAAAAAAGTTCCTATTTTTTTAAAGTTTTCCTCATAATTGTCCGCTATTTGTTCCCAATTATAAAAACTCTCATTTTCATTCAATAGACCACTTCTTTTGGCATACTTAACATTGCCATCTTTATCGATTATTGCTGAGAAATTAGCACCATCGACTTTTTCTGTAACACAGAATTTCTCATTATGAAATTTCGAATTTTTTATCATTTCGATTTCCTTTATTCTATATGAATTTTCAATAGAATTGTATTTTTTAAACATTTCTCCTCCTTTTTTTAAAATTTTTTATAATATAATTATAATATATTTTTTAAAAAAAATTAACATTCTTTAAAAATTATTCCTTAAATAAATCTTAAATAAAGTGTTTATATTTAAGGTTAGATTTCATCAAGTATTTTTCCAGCAAGTGAAGCATTTTTAGTATATATATTTTTTATAAAGGTTTCCATAACATTTATATCAACTTCAAGAAATGAATGTCTTTGTTCTATTAAAAAATCTAAAAATTGAAATAGTGGAACAAATTTTATTTCTCTTTTAATTTCATTTTCTTTTAAAAAAATATAATTATAAGTATAAATTAAAACAAATTTTTGCTCTTGAAATGATTGAAAAGTTTCTTCATCGAATTCCATTCCATTAGAATATAGAATTGATTTTAAAGTATCATAACTAACAACAGTAAAATAATTTTGAATTATGTTTTCTTGTGAAAGATTTTTTGTAGTGTTTTTTGATTTCTTATTTTTCATTTTTATTCCTTTTTGTAGTATTTAAAGGAATTATGAAGATTTTTGTTATTTATATAATTTTATGGCAGTGGATGTGGGATTCGAACCCACGGATGCTGTTACACATCAACGGTTTTCAAGACCGCCACCTTCGACCACTCAGACAACCCACTTCTTAAATTTATTAAAATATAGTTCTTAATTTTTTATGGTATTCCTAACGGGATTTGAACCCGTAATGCTACCTTGAAAGGGTAGTGAGATAACCAATTTCTCCATAGGAACATTTTTTAATAACTTTTATGGTAGTCTTAGGAAGAATTGAACTTCCATTTCCCGATTATCAGTCGAGTGTTCTAACCATTTGAACTATAAGACTTTATGGATCCAAGTGAAGGATTCGAACCCTCATAAGTTGTCCCAAAAACAACTGTCCTACCATTAGACGAACTTGGAACATTAAATGGTCTAAAAAGACCATTTATACAAATAAGACCATTTATTTGATTTTAAAGTGAAAATAAACTTCACTATTATTCTTAATGATAATGAAAGGTTCTTTTATTTAACGACTTTGAAATGTATAAACTTCCATTATCTTCCATATATAAATATAAGGAACATTTTTAAAAGTCGTGAGATAAACTCAATAAAAAACTTTGAAGGGTAAAAATGTGTTAGTTTAAAATTTTTAAATAAGGAACCCTTTTTAAAGTTTTTTATTGAGTTTATTAAAATAAGTTTAATAAGCACTTTGCTCTCCCGCTAGGATTCGAACCTAGGACATCCTGATTAACAGTCAGGTGTTCTACCAACTGAACTACGGGAGAACAAAATGCTCACAATTTCAATAAAAAACTTTGTAGTGTAAAATTAACCTAATTTAAGGAACACTATTAAAAGTTTTTTATTGAAATTGTTTTGAAATTATAACAAAAAAGTTAAAATAAATTAACTTATTTTGTTAAATTATTTAAGTAAAACGATTTGCTTTCATCATCTTTTCGTCTTTATAATTATAACAAAAAAGTTAAAATAAATCAACCTATTTTAACACTTTTTGTTAAATTATTTAAAAAAATTGAATTTAAAAAAATCCAATATCTCCTAAACTTGCTTTTTTCTCTAACTCCCAACCAACAGGTTCCAAAATCGCTTTAATAGGTGCTTCAATGATTTTTTCATATTGAATATCTTTATCAATATATTTAACTAAATCTGCATCTATTAAAAAGTTTTCATCTTGAAATCCAATAACATTTTGACCTATTGGGTTCGGTATTTTCAAGTAAATGAATTTAAGTTTAGAACCATTTTCTATTCTTTGATATCTTTCGGTCAATTTTAATTTTTCAATCAATTCATTATGAAGAATTGCTGCTCTACTATTCATTGGTGCTGACAATTTTTTGTTATTTTCGTGCTTATAAAAGTTTTCACCTTCTCTTTCATAATCAATACTATTAACACCACTAATTCTAGAACATTCAGGAACTTTTTTCGGGTCTTCAAGTGCTTCATAATACTCTTTTTTGACACTTTTAAAATAACTTTGAATATCTTTTTCTGTCTTTAATAGTGTCATTTCAAGTCCTGTTTTCAAATGTTCTTTAGCAAATTCAGGAGTTGAACTTCTTACAACCTCTAATCCTGTTACGGCAATTTTAGGTCTTCCAAAATAAGCACCCTCATCATAAGTTTTGGCAACAGCATATTTTTTCTTCGCAACGAATAAACCTGAAACCATAACTTTCTCAACTTTTGCCCCCATAAATCCGACTTCGAATAAATTGAATGTATCCATAAGAAAATCGACAGTTTCGTTTATTATAGGTTGAATTTTAGTTTCTACGAAAGAAATAATTTTTTTAGTGATTTCAATAACTTCATCTTCGGTTAAGTCATTAACATCTTTTTTATATTTCTCAAGCAGTTTTTTACCTATTCTATTTATAGAAACATAACCTGAATTATGACTTAAAATATCATTCGCAAAAAAAGTATGATTGTCTTCCACTTCAATATCATAAACATAATTCGTAGTTTTAGGTAATTTAACTATACTAAAATTAGGTGTGAATTTAATGTTCCCATCTTCTAGAAAAATCAACATATCGTTAAATTTTATTTCGTTTGGAGTTACTTCAATAACTTCATTATCCCTTAAAACCATAATTCCGTGGTCTTCTGTTATAGTTATTGAGTAATTTTCATCTGTGCTAAATTCAAATTTATAAAGATATTTGTTTGTTTTATGTCTAACTATATTTAAAATCTTTTTTTCTTCAATTCCATTATCAAGTTCAAGGAATGATTTAGTATATAAATTTTCATTACTCAAATCTATAATTTCCTTGAAACCCTTATGTGCTTCAATTTTTTTGACTTTATCTTTATATTTATTGAATAATTTTTCAATTTGAATTTTTGTCATATTTTTCCTTTTTTTTAAAGAATTTTCATTTTCTTTAGGTCCTCAATATATCCAACTACATAAGCAGCAATTTTTTGAATTCTTTTATAAGGTTTTTTGCCAAAAATTTTAGTATGTGAAACAGAAATGTTTTTTGTATTTTCGTTAAATGTTACTAAAACCTTTTGATTGTATTTCCAATCCTCTACAAGTATATCAATTTGATTAGGTCTACATAAAACTATACCTTTAACATTCTTTAAATCTTTATTGATATTTTCTTCCATAAGTTCTGGATTAAAAAATTTATTGACTTCATTATTAACATTTACATCTTCTTTTTTAAGGTATGTATCGACACTTGAACCCTGTAAAATCCCTTGTAAAAAAAGTAAATTTTCTGTTTTATCTGTACCTAATTTTTTACCATAATGCCCGACAGAGTAAATTTTTAATTTACCATTTTTTGAAGGTGTTATTTTTAACTTTATTTTATCATCTTTATTAACATAAATCACATCTCTTTGATAAAGAAATGGTATTTTTTTAGTATCTAAAAAATTAGCAACTTTTCCCAATCTTCCTTCAAATTTGAATGAATTTAAAAACCTTTTTTCCATTTATACTCCTTCATTTATTTTTGTTAATTCTTTTTTTAAATCGTTTTCATCTACGAAAATAATCTTTTCAATAAGATTACCTGCTTGATAAACTTTTACACCTAAAACATCTTCAAATTCTATAATTTCATCTTCAAGAATAATAGTTACTTTTGCTTTGTCATTGATAAAATCAACTTCATATGAATTGAATTTGTTATATGCGATGATTCTATCTGATTGAATAATCATTATCATTTTTGTTCCTTATGTTTTTATATTATAATTATAACAAAATAAAATCAAAAAGTCAAGTAAAATTTAATTTAATTTTGACTTTTTATTAACTTTTTAAGCACTTTTTAAATAAATTTCTGTATTTCCTAAAACACTGTCAGTATCTTGATAAATGATTTTTGACACTTCACTTTTTTCAATATCACTTAAATACTTATCTATATTTTGTCCAGTTAATCTGTTTAATAATCTACTCATAAAAGTAATACTTGCGGCATTATCTCTATTGAATAATATAAATGCAGCATTTGAAATAGCACCATATAAACTATTTATCTGGATTTTTTTTGCCATTTGAATTGCATCTTTAACATTCGCATAAGTTTCTAAAACACTTAAATTCTCAATGTCTTTAATTTTAATATCATAAACATTTTCCCAAGTGATTTCGTCATTATCGATTTTTTCAATAATTTCATTGACACTTATTAAAGTTGTGCCTTTTTCATTACTTATAATCGCATTAGCAAGTAGCATTCTATTCTTTTCTTTCTTTCTATCGTAGTAAATACTTTTAACAATTTCAGGAACAATTCCTTTGATATCTTTTCTATAAAAAGCACAACCAGCAAAACTTAAATTATATTTATGGGTTACCATTTTGATGTATCTCATCATTTTTTCATTTTTTAGTAACTTACTCTCATCTTCATCTTTTAAGTAATCTACAATTTTCTTTGCTTCTTCTGGCAATTCATTATATTGGATATAAGTTGTCGCACATATATTACAGGTATTAATAATTGACGGGAACAGTGAATTATAATCATAACTAAATAACCACTCGTGTTTCCCTTTTATAGGATTTTTAACAAAACCACCTACAATGGATTTATCTAATTTACCATTCATACTATCTTCAGGCATAATGAGTTTTCTTTTCAACCCTAAATGTGTTAAAAATACTGCCCAAGGTTTAACTGTCGCTAATACATCATCCATATTGGCGCCCATTTCCCAGGACATAACCCCAACAATATCGAAAAATTTAAGATTATTTTCAAGGTTATTTAAAGTTTCCACATCCATAATTGAATATTCGAAGAACCCATCGTAGTCTTTCTCATAAAATTCATAAATACTCGAAAAATGTTTATAACTAACTTTTCCTTCTCCTTGTTTTAAGTGAATTTTAGTAATGTATTCCAATGTATAAGATGGTAAATCTCCATAAGTAAATTTTCTATAAACTTCATAATAATCCAATAAATAATGCCCTGCCATTTTAATTTTGCAGGTATCAACTTTATATAATTTTTCGTCTGTGTTTCTAATAAAGTCAAGTATCTTATCAAGACTATAATACTTTTTATAAGAACCATCTTTCAACTTGAAATCTATTTTAATTGAATAATCACTTAATGGACTAAATATCTTAGGATCTAAACCAACTTGAATTGCTTTAAAAAATATATAAGGATAATCGAAAAGGTGTCCATTATATGCTGTTATAATGGTTGGGTTTAGTTTTTTGATGATTGTGGCATATCTTTCTAGAATATCTTTATCATCTTTACATTTTATAAATTTTACTTTATTCCATTTTTTCTTCAATTCAAGTGAAGGTTCTTTTGTATAAAGGATTATCACTTGACCCGTCTCACTATCTTTCATTTGAATATGTGTTATTGGTGCTTTCGCCAAATGAGGTTTTGGGAATTCTCTATTTTTTAAGTCAATAGTTTCAATATCAAGATATAAAATTCTAGGTTTTTTATATTCACTTTGCCAAAATTGATGGGCATAAATTATATCCTGTGGCAACTTGATAATAGTTTTCATATCTTTATAAGTGTTATAATAATCTTCCATTGCTTTTTTAGTTGGAAATGTTCTTTTTTTCAATTTTGTTTTAAAGTCAATAAAGGTATATTCACCTTCAGAATCTTGCTCAAATAAAGTCCATTTGAATGTCGCTTTATTGAATTTTCCATCTATTCTTGTATAGTATTCAAAACCACTTTTAAAAATTCCTTCTAACATATTTCTCCTTTGTATTTTTATAATTATAATCAATTATAAAAAATTATTAACTCTAATTTTTAATATAACTTCTAATGTATAAGTTTTAATTTTATTTCTGCTTCAAATCCTGTATAGATATTCTTTTTAATCATCTTAGTAATTTTAAATTCTGTATCTTTTTTACCATTCATTTTAGCAGTTTTTAAAATTTCATTAAAGTCTTTATATGGTATATCATCCCAGATGAAAACACTATAATTTTTAGCATATTTTTTTGATTTTTCCCAACTTGTCATATCTAAATACTGATTATCCAGACAAAATGTTATTTTTTTATAATGTTTTAAAATGTCATTATTAACATCCGAACCTAATCCCGCTATTTTGTTTTTGAGTGGCATATCGTTTGATAACATATCAAAAACACTCTCAAAAACATAAACTTCATCAGTGGTATTAAAATAATTAAAGACCTTAAAATTAGTATTTTCTTCAGGCAAATAAGTAAAAAAGTGTTTTCTATCTATAGAACGATATTGAAATCCATACCATTTATTATCTTTCAATAAAGGTATAACTATGCCATTTTTTAAATTTATTTCTTTTTCTTCACCTTTAACATTTAATTTATAAGTACCATTAGCATAATAAAAAAGTTTAAAATGATTTACATTTATACCCCTTGAATAAAGATATCTCATTCCTATTTTGCTTTCTGTAATTGGTATAAATGGATTATCTATAAACTTTAATTTGACATCTTTTTCTGCAAGGTGTAATTTTTCATCAAAAGATAAAGACTCTTGTAAGGAATTTAAACTACCAAATCCTTTCTCGTGATTGTATGAGTTAAGTAAATTAAGGTCAAATTCTTTTAAGTAATTGTAAAAAGTTTTATGATAACCACAATTAAAACAATGAACTAAATAAGTATCTTTCATTTTATATAAATGAAATCTTTGTTTTTTCCCAGCACTTCTTCCTTCATTACAAATAGGGCACCCTATTGCCACATCATTCGTTGATATTTGTGCCTTCCTGTCCCAAGTAGGTTGAGTCTGGAGAAAATATCTTTTTTCAATCTCCATAATTACTTCCTTCATTTTTAAAATTAATTCTTTTAATATAATCAATTTTTTCGTTTGTATCCATTGATTCATAAACGACTTTACTCAATTCATCTAATCCATTATCATAAACAAATTTTGAAAAATCACAATTTTTTCTAACATAATCTAAAATAGTCGCATTTAAAACCTTTTGAATTTCATTAACTTTTTCTTGGTATTCATTAAGAATTACTTTTTGTTTTTCTTTTGTTAATACATCGCTCACTCTGATTGTGCTAAATCCTTTTTCACTATTTTCTTTTCGAAGAACATCATCTTCGAAAAGAATTTTTGCTTTAACTTTGTCATAATCTAGATAAAACATAACTTCGAATTCATAATCCTTCATCTCTTCATCGACTTTTATAATTTGTGATAATTTAATTGGCGCTGCCCAATTATCTAAAAGTCCTTCAAATTCTTTTTCAATAACTTTTATAATTTGACCACTTTTTTCAAAATCCATAAATGCTCCATCAGATAGTTGTCTGTTACATACATATATTTCATTACTCGATAAAACACTTTCTTCAAAAGTTTTCAAATTTCTTGTATCAATGATTTTTTTCATGTGATTTCCTTTTTATTATATTCAATTTTTTATTTCTTACATTATAATTATAACAAAAAAAGAAATAAAAGTCAAGTATAATATAAAAAATTATACTTTTTTATTAAATTTTTATTAAATTTTATTTCATTTCAAAATCTTCGTCATTTTCTGCACTCGGTATCTTTTCGATTTCTAAAAATAAATCATCAATATAAATTTTTCTCTTTATTTTCTTTTTCTTTTTAAAAAGAACTTCTTCGTCTAAAAATGATATATATTTCATTTTCAAATCTTCATTTTTAATCGTTCCCATTTGCCAGGTAGTAACACCACTTTGGACTGCTATTATATGAATGCCTTCAAGTAAAAGATTTATAAATTTTTTATAAGATAAATTTTTAAATTCTTTCTTTTTCATTTTTCTGAGTTTCACTTTAAAGTATTCGGAACCCAAAAACTCCTCTTTATCAGAATAAATATCAATTTGTAATATCATTTGTTTCTCCTTCATAAAATTCAATAATTCCATCTATACAAGGGTATTTTTGTTTTAATTCTCTTACCCCATCGTTATATCCGTCGCGATATCCTTCCTTATAAGTATCATCATTTTCTTCATCACAATCTCCGAATGTTTCTTTAACTGCTTCTCCAGCAGCATTTTCCAAATCCTCATCAGTATAAACACACTCAAATTCCGAAATTGTTTCTAGAATTTCTTGTTTAATACTAAAATCATCCGAAGTATATAAATCTATTAAAATATCTTTCAAATCATAAATGTTAAGAGTTATACCATTCATAAATTCATAATTTCCTAAACCTAAATAAACCATCTTTTCTCCTTTCCTAAACGAGAAGATAAACTCTGTTTATCTTCATTTTTTTGTAGGAACTTGAAGCAATGTTTTGCCATTCATCATTTCCATAGGCATATAAATAACATTTTGATTACCTTTTATTGCTTCAACCATTGATTGCTGAACTTCAAGTTGTCTAAGTTTCAATAATTGTGGTGTTACACTATCTCCTAACATTTTGTTATAATCCGCGATTCTTTTTGCCTCTTGCATCTTTATCGCATATTGTGCTTTCGCGACCTTCATTTTCGCCTGAATTTTCGTCAATTTGATTTCGGCATCTGCTTGTGCTCTTTTAATATCAAGTTGTCTTTGTTTAGCAAGTAAAATTGCTTTATCATAAACTTTTGGATAATTTAATCTACCTAAGTTGAAATCCAATACAACCAATGGAGTTGATTTAAAATCTTTTTTAATTTTTTGATAAATTTCAGCGGTAATTCTACTATAATTTAATCTTACATCGTCGATTTTGTAATTACTAAGAACTTCACGAATATCTCTTATAACAATTAAATTACCATAAGTTTTATAAATTTTCGGTAATGAAATAACACCATTTTCATCTGGTGGAACCAATTCAAAAACAGTATCTTTAAATTCTTTATCAGGATTAACTTTTACCCTAACTCTAACATAATCGGCAACCAAATTCATATTGTCTTTAAGTCTAATCGTAACTTTTTCTTGAAATTGACCCTCACTTGTTTGTAATAAAATCAACTTATTATAACATTGAAAATCTAATGGACTACAAACTGTTACCCAACTTGATTTATATAATTCAGGTTGAAAACCTTCTTTACCTACAATTTTTCCATTATAACCAGGCGGTATTTCTTTTTTATCACAACCACTAAACGATAACATAACTAAAATAGCACTAATAAATAAAAGTAATTTTTTCATTTTTTCTCCTTGATTTTATAATTTTCTTGAAAATAATATCTATTTATGAACCATAAATCAGGTGTTTTGTCTTTTGATTTTAAATTATCAATTTCACCTGAAATATATCCAATGATTTCATCATCTCCACACTCAACTGCTATCCACTCGGCATCTGATTCAGATACTGATATTGGGCTGTACTCTAATAACTCTTTTAATTCTGCCTTTGTGACTTCAATCACTTCAACCTCAACAGGTTTTTTAATACATTTGTATTTTTTCATTTTTCTCCTTTACATAGTTTTATAACTTCACACTTAATTTTTACTTCTTTTTCAACTTGGTATTTTTCGATATTTGGATAGTTTAAAATAAACACTATTGCCATCAAAATTAAAATGATAACTTCTTTTGTCTTATTTTCATTTTCAAATATTTTAAACAAAACAATACTTGAAACTAATACCATCCCAACCAACAATAAAACACCAAAGGCATATAACATTGCTATCATAAAGACTCCTTAATAATCTTTTCAAGGTCAATTTCTTCGATGAAATTTTCCAATCTTTCTGTTAAATGATGCTTCAAAATCTTTTCAACCATAAAATTTTGATGCTGGGACGAATAACCATTAAAGTTATCATTATATAAATTCATCAATGTTTTTATATCCTTACCTTTTAATTTCATATCTAATTTTTTATAAATTGAAACACTTACAATATAATCTGCTTCTTCACTAAATTCCATATTTTTTAAATCGTTATTTACCACAAATACTTCTACCATTTTTTACTCCTTATTTAGCATATTCATCTAATTCAATTTCTGATTCCACATCATAAATATACATTAAAACTAAATCGTATATATCAAAAACTTCTGTCGTCATAAACATAGACATTTGTCTTCTTATATATCTTTTCGCTTCTTTTAAATCATCTAAAAGTATTTCTAATTTTCTTCTTTTGTAATTCATAAAATTTACATTTATGTTACTTATAAACTCTTTCACTTCGTTAAATGAATTAAATTCTCTCATGTGAATCCCTTTTTGTTATGTTTTATATTATAATTATAACAAAAAAGAAACAAAAAGTCAAGTAAATTTATAAAAAATTTACTTATTTTGTAACTTCATTATGAATTTTATCTTGAACTTTACTAAATTCTTTGTCAAATCTTTTGAGTGTTTTAGAATGATTAAACTCAGCAACTTGTTTTTTCGGTATTGACATTGAACTTTCCATTCTTTCTTTTACCACTGCCTGTTCTTGTTTAACTCTTTTTTCAGAATGAATAAAATCAAATTTAATAAACATTAAAATAATAGCATTTACTGCTAAAACCCCATATAACACCTTTTTAAAATCCCTTTTAATGTTACTTTTATAAATAAAAGCAGCAATTAAAATAATTGAAATTTCAATAAAGATTTTTATAAGAATAAAATATTCCATTATTTCATACCTTCAGCAATTTTTGTAATACTAAATTTTTCACCTCTCGATAATTTATCGAATGTGATAACATTCTCGCCCATTTTTTTGAAAACAAATCCTCTTCCTCTAATTTTACTAAAAAATTCTTCTGTATCTTTGGTTGCTTTTCCAAATGTAGGTTTACCTAATACTTCTTCAACTCCGACTTTTCCACTTCCTGGATAACCATTTGGGCATTCATTTGATGAAATTAAATAATACTCCCCACCAGGTTCCGAAAATGTTATACTATCTTGCTCATATTTTGAACCTATTTCAATTAAGTCTTTTTTAAGGTCACCTTTATCTTTTAAATCTACAACGAAATATGATTCTTCATCTACTTCTCTCGCATCTTTTGTTCCATAATTTTCAATATATGTTCCTTTAACAGGAGTTAATCCATATCCCTTTTTCAATAACCAAGCATATAATTCTGCATTTCTTTTTTGATTATCTTTTTTTGATAATACCTTTCCTTCATTACAATCTAAAGCATATCTAAATGCTGAAATTGTTCCTGTTTGGTGTTTAGTATAATGTTCCCAAATTCTACTTAATGAACTCTCATTCACTTGATTCAAAATTTCTTTTAGCATTCTCTTTCCTTTTAATTTATTTAACTCGATTATTGAACTTAAAAATCGAAAATTGATTTCATTTTGTTATTAGTTTCAACTTCATTACAATTATTAAGATTAAAATCTTTACATTTTGTTATATTATATTGTTCTAAAAACATTGTTTCTTTTCTTTCTGGTATGTCTTCATTAAATTTTTCAATAACTTTTTCTTTCAAATGATTTGGTATTTTTCTCATATCAACCAAGGTTCTGTTTTTTCTTAAATTGTCATAAAACTTCTTTTTGTCTTTTATCTTTTTATTGATAAATTCTGTAGGACTTTGTAAAAGTTTTAGTGCTGTTTTTTCTCCGAACCTTGCTTTTTTAAAAATTTCAATTTCTAACTCTTCTGCTTTTTTATACAACTCAAAAGCGAAATTTAATTTTTCGAATTCTGATACCTTGGTAACTTTTATACCTTCATCCGATAAAAAGGTTAAAAATTCCTTCGTGAATTCAACTTTATCTAAAACACTTGGAATGCTATCTGCTTTATCCCCAACTAAAATATGTAATGCCCTAAATTCTCTCAAATAATCTTGAAAATCATCATCACTTTTATTATAAATCATTTCTTTTGCGATGGGTCTATACATATCTACATTATAGTTACCTATTAAACATTGTTTCCAATCCTTATCTTCTGTTACTAATAAACTTTTTTTATTTGAATAATGCGATAATATAAATCCAGAATCATCTGCTTCAATGTTTTCAACTTCAATAATTTTATAATTTATCTCGTGCCTTAAATAATCTTTAAGTTCTTCAATTTTAGCATAAAATGTATCATAATTTATGTCCGATTCTTTTCTTGTTTGACTTCTACCATCTTTATAAGTTCCGTCGTGTTTGAGATATTCTTTTCTCCAATTACCCTTTCCGTCCATAAGTAAAACAATTTCTCCATATTCATTTTTAAAATCATCTTCTATTTTACGAAGTGAATTTAACATTTGAAAAAAGAAAACATCGATAAAATCATCAGTATTATACTTGCCATTTTGTTTTTTGGGTTTTGTATTATATATAGTAGTAAATAAATTTCTATAAAATAAATGTGAAAAATCAATAAATATCATTTTTATTCCTTTAATCTTATGCCAAGTGGCAAAGGCGAAAATCGCCCGTAGTTTTATAAATCATCTAAAAAATCTAAATCATCATCCGCTGATTCTACTGTATTTTGAACCACCTGTTCTTGTGGTGTCTCAACTTTTGCTGTGGGTTTAGTTTCAGGTTTAGTTTCAACTTTTGGCGCTGAATTTGAACTTGAACTTGTTTTTTCACTTGAATCACCAGCATATAAGAAACTTCCTATTCTTCTTAAAATTTCTTCTGCTTGACTTCCTTCAAATGTTTTTCTAAGTTTTTCGCATTGTTCTTCGTAAGTTAAAAAGTGTCCAGGTTCAATAAATTCTGTTAATTCGATTGTATTTTCTTTTAACCATTGTTTTAACTCATCTCCGTTAGCAAAATCTTTTAAAGGTTTTCTTGCTAAAATTTCAGATGAATCATAGTTATAAAAACCACCACTTTTAACCATTTTTAACTTGATATCTGCACCTTTAATTGGATCCCATACATTGATAGGTTCTGCACCTAATGCTAAATCTTCTGCTGATGGGTTACCTGCTTCGTTGAACTTATCTAAAAGTTTTTTACCGAATTTCCATAATCTAAATTGCCCACTGTTTTCAGGTTTAACTACATCATTTACGATATAAACATTTGAAATAAATTTAGTACTTCTTCTAATGTGTTTTTTTAACTCTTCTGCTTCTTCTGTACCAACTTTACCCAATTCTCTAAATAAATCACTAACGGCACACGGTTGCCCAATACTTGCTGGACTTTCTGCTGAATAAAATCTTTTTGAACCATAATCACCTAAGTTGATATTATGCTCATAAACTTTTATAAATGGTACAATTTTTTCTTCTCCATTTTGTTTTATGAAACTTGGAAGTAATCTAACAACTGCTAATCCCACATCTTTGTCATTTCTACTAACTTTCCAAAATCTACTATCTTCTCCATAGTTATTGTTAAGTGGGCCTTGGATACTCTCGATATTGCTCATCATTGTTTCAAAGTTTAAATCAAACATTTCTTTCCTTTTTTCTTCTAAATCTTCTACTTTTGCTATTTGTGGCAATATGCCTATTTTCGCTATTTTTGAAATTTAGAAATTGTTTTAAATTTTTTATTGATGACGATTTGTCATCTCATGTGAAAAAATTATTTGATATATTTAATTTCTTCATTTATAATTATAATCAAAAAAGTTAAAAAATTAACTTTTTGATTTTAAATTATAATTTTTCTGAAATTACAACTTTTACTCCTGATACCTTATCACTTTCCCAAAATGAAACTGTATGTTCTCCATTTGTAAAAACTCTGATGTGATAAGTCATTAAAGGCAATTTAGCAATATCATTAACATTTAATTTAATTTTCCCATTAAAATTCCCTTCAATTTCCGTAACATTTTCATCTTCTAAATCATCTCCAACTGCTCTTCCTGTGATAATTTTATTATCTTTTAGTACTAATGTATCTAAACTTAATAATTTAGCAATTTTTAAAGTGTCTGCAAGTGTTTTTTCATCTAATTCTAATTCAATAGTTTTGTCGAATGATTCTTCAATAGTTTTTAAAACTGCTGTTTTTGCTTCAAGGAATAAATCTGCTGGAGATTTTCTAAATTTTTGTGTCGTTTTGTCATTTTTGATAACGATATCTGTTTCTCCAATATCAACTTCACTATTTGGAATTGCATCAATAAGTGCTAATAATGTATCTGTTTTGGCAATACCATATTCTTTGAACTCATCTTCGCCTAATGCTTCCATATCGATAAATGCGATAACACTTTTTTCGATATTCATAATCGTTGTGATTGGGTAAGTGAATTTTACCTGTGGGTTAATTAAAAATGCCTTTAAAATTTCCCTTGTCTTTTTGTTTTTCATAATTTGCTTCCTTTTATGTTATTTTTTATATTGAAATTATACTATTTTTCTAATTGAAAATTAACCTAACGCTTTTATTTTTTCTTTGATTGTCTTATACAATTTAATCTTTTTAAGATAACACATTTTTCCTCCTTTAAATTTCATTCCACTCTAAATAATTTTCATTTATTATATTTTCTCCGTGTTTGCTTTTTGTCCATATTGAGTAACTTCCACCAAACACAGATGCACTTTCTACATTTATCCAAAAGTTATATTTTGGGTTATCTTTGATAACATTTTGAGGTCTCATAAAATCTGAACTTATATTAACACTTCCTGAAAATACTCTATTATAACCTAATTTTTCAAGTAGTTCATCTGGTAAATATATCTCATCATTTGCATTTTGTTTTATATATTTTTTAAGTAATTTTTCATCTTCAATTAAATCTAAAATTCCGAATAGAGTCGTTTCACAATCTCCACTTTGATAATCTTCAAAATATATCTCATATACATTTTTGTTTTCTGTATAAACAACACCTCTATCATAATCGTGTAATTTTATATCGTCATAATCTAAAATATATTCAAGTCCATTTTCTTCACAATATGCATCAAGAACTTCATAAGGAACAGTATAACACTCAACACTTAAAACTTCTTTCATTTCATTTTCATAATGTTTAACAATTTCATAATCCCCCATTTCTAAACCATTTTTAATAAGTTCTAAATTTTCATGTGATAATTTCATTTTTGATTCCTTTTTGTTATATTTGAATTGTTATTTCTTTTTACATTATAATTATAACAAAAAAAATTTTAATTGTCAAGTAAAAAACAAAAATTTTTAAAGAAATGAAATTATTTTTTAATAATTTCAAATTCTTTTTCATATTCTTTAAATTTTTCATATGCTATATTCATTTCAACTCTTTTTTCTTTTAATTGATGACCCTCATCAAAATAAATTTGTAATCTTTCTTCAAAATGTTTATAACCATAATTTTTAGACTTGCCCTTTACACATTCATCTATAAAATCAAAAATTCTAACTTTATCTTTTCCTTCTTTTAATCTAATTGTCCTACCAAGACTTTGGACAATAGTTTCAAAAGATTTTATTGAACTCGCAAAAATTAAGTTATGTAAATTTTTTATATTTATCCCAGTTGAAAATGTTTGATAATTAGCAACGATTATCGCATCTTCCAATTTTTCAACTTTATGTCTAATTTCTTCTCTAATTTTTGAATCAACATCTCCATATATGAAAAATATATGATTTTCTTCAAGTGTTTCAATGTTTATTTTTACATTATACTCTTCTTCAAGTTTTTCGACGATTCTTTTTTCTTTTTCAGAATAAGTATTGACAAGAATTTTTTCAGGTAAATCATCAATCATTTCCTTAATTGCTTTTCTTGTGATTTTTGTTAAAAACACACCATCTATAATTTGTTTGATTAAATCATATCCGTGGGCAATAGTGTCGAATAATACAAGAGTGTTCCCGTACTTTTGAGTTAAATTTTTTGCCAACTTGACAACTATTCTGTTTCTTTCAGGTAAAAGTCTAAATAACTTTTTTTCACTTTGGTAACTATATTTTCTAATTTCTCTTGCCATAAATTCATTGTATTTTAAATAAAGCAAATTTATTTCCATAGGTGTCCCAAATCCCATATCTATAAGATCTTTCGCAGTTACTATTTTATTCACTGGACCTAATCCACCAACGATTGATAACTCAGCAACTCTTCCTTTCGGCATTGAACCTGTAAATCCAAATTTATATTCAGAATTTATGGTCGATGGAATAATCATATCACTTATAATAGTTTCAAAATTTTTTGCTTTTTGAACTTCATCAACGATTAAACAATTAATATCCGAGAATAATTCGGGACTTTTTTGTAAAGATTGCCAGGTTGATATTGTAACTGGATAATCAAAATGTTTAGGTTGTCCAGCATATATTTTATGAACTTTATTTTCAATTTTAAAAGGAGCATTTTGAAAATAATCTTCCATATCACTATAAAATTGATGGACTAACGACACATTTGGAACAATGATGGCAGATTTTTTGCCATCTTTTGCGAGATACATTGCGATTATTGCTTGTATTAACGATTTTCCAGAACCAGTAGCAAGTATATAAACACCTCTTTTTTCGTATATTGCTCTTAAAATTGTTTTAAGTTGATAATCTCTCAATTCATAAGGTAATTTCATCTCTTCAATAAATTGTAAAACATCTTTTTTTGGATTTACCTTTTCAGGTTCGTTTAGGATTTCAAAATGATAATAACCCTCGGCAAATTCTTTAATGTAATTCACTAAACCTCTTGGAATGACTAAAAATCTATCTTTAACTTTGAAAAAATTAACATACCCATCCCACATACCCATTCTGTATTTTGGATTAAATTGGTAACCCTCTGGGTGTGCTTTAAACAATTTGGCGATCTCTTTCTTTATACCCTCAGGTTTAGTTGAAATGACACTAAAACTCTCGTTGAGATGTTTTACTTTTATTACTCCGTTCATTTTCTATTCTCCTTTAATAAAAAATTTTATATATTATTTATTTTATTTATTTCAGTTCTATATTTATAATGAAAAGTAAAAAGAATAAATAAAGTTTTTTGGATTTTTCATCTCCATTTTTTAAATACTTATAACTTCAAAATTAGTTCTTTATATTTTGAAGTAATTCTATTATATTTTACATCGTAATTAAACGAATTGATAGCATTTTTAACTTCTTTAAGTGATGATTGGACATATAAAGCATCGTGGACCCTAAAAGAAACATCAAAATGTTTTTTCAATTCGTTTATTACTCTTTGTTCTTTCTGAATATAATCATAATAAAGGATATTGTCGGAATTTATTTTTTTATTATCTTTTTTCAGGAAGTTCAATTTAGTTTCAATTAAATGAAATTTTAGTTTATTATGAACTTCGTGAATTTTTTTACCTAATGCTTTAATTTCATTTGGATTTGAAACGAATGTAAGATAATCTGGCAAAAACTCTACATTACCCCCATTAAAGATACTTGTAAAATAAAATTTTAAGTTTTTTCTAACTTTTTTCACTTGTAAATTCTTACTATTTTTATTATTTCTAATTTCTTCAGCGTATTTCATAGAATAATCGTCTAACTCATCATAAATCTTTTCCAACCAACTTGTTCCGAATAATTTAGTTTCTGTTTTTTTATATAATTGAAATATAGCACTTTTCAAATCCACTTCATATGTAAATCCCAAAAAAGAAAGGATAACCTCTCTTAACTGTTTATTTATTTGAGTTAAAAGATTATAATCTCTTCCACTCATTTTTAATTCCGTATAAATAATTTCATCATTAACAATAGATTCTTTAACTTTTTTAACATCATTAAGATAATTTCTGTACTTTCTTAAATTTTTTTCCGTAGATTTTGTGATAAGTTCATTTGATGAATCCCAATGAACCCTATATCTTTCCAGATTTTTTTCTGTTTGAATAACTTTTTTTTCGTATTTTTTTTCGTATAAGTCTAAAACTTCTTTAAGTGTAATACTTTTTATTTTTTTCATAGAAATTAAAAATTGTTTATCTGTAATTTTTTCAACTTCTTTACCAAGGTATTCTTCAACCATTTTTTTCGCTATTTTTGAAACTTCATTATTTGATAAATTAACTCTTTTATTTATATTTATTTTTTTGATTATACAAGCATTTATTTCATCTGTAAAATCTTTCTTTAAATCGTTTATTTTGAAACCTCTTTGTAATAAATTAGACATCCTTAAAGTGGTTGCATTATAAGATTTTAAATCATTTTCAATGACAAAATCCCTTGCTTCATCAAATTTTTTGGATGCTATAAGATTGATATATTCTAATGATTTATTCCATTTTAAAAATCCCCATTCAACATCAAATAAAAGATAATAAGAATTTGCTTCTCCCTGAGCATCATAAACATAAAAACCACTCTCTTTACCTAATAATAATTCAAAATATCTTTCAAATTTATTAGATGAAAATTGTTTCATATTATCTCCATATAATCCTAAATATAAATTTTCAGGATGATACTTATGTGTTTCTGCAAAATATATTTTAATAAAAGTAGATAATAATTTTTCAGGCCCTTTTTTGAATAATGACTGAAATTTATTGTCAATGTAGTATTCTTGTAGTTCTTGTGTAAAGTAAGGAACTGGCACGACTAACTCGTTAAATACCTCATCAGTATTTTCGAATTGTCCCCAATTAGAAGCATTTTCAATTGCTTGAATTTTTAGTTTTTCTTTATTTTTTCTTTTCCAATTTTTGTAGTATTTTTTATTATATTGTGTTCTTGATTTTTGAAACATCTCCTCAACTCCTTTAATGTTTTCTCACAACTGAAACATTTTCCTCAACTCATTATAATAATTGTATAAATAAGTCCCATTAAAGGAGTTGGGAAGATGTTTCAGTCGTAAAGATGATTTTTGTTTGTTTTATATTTATTTAATTTTTTTATTTCTAATTTTACCATATTTTTAACTTTTTATTAACCTTTTTAACAATTTTTTTTAAAATATATATCTTTAAAGTTGTATATTTATAGTGAAAAGTAAAAAAGAATAAATTGTATTTCAATTCCTATTTACTTCAATCAATATCCAAATACATAATTTTATTTTTAAGTGTTTTTAATACTTCTTTATCCCCTGATTTATGATATTTATGTATCAAATAATCCACATCATCTTCAATTTTTTTATTTGACTTATATAAATAATATAACTCAACATATTCTCCTTCTTCATCAAAAGCAGAATGATTTATTTTTAATGAATGATATAAAATACCGTATTCATCTTCATTTATTTCTAAATTTTCAAGTGCTTCATCAAGTGAATTATAATCCAAATCACTAATTTTTTTAGTTGAATTAAAAGAATTATCTTTTTTAAAAACACTTATACCAAAAGACAAGTGTTTAAAACATTCATTATCTATAAACTCGTTTTCTTTTGAAAATTCAAAATCATTTTTATATTTTGATATAATAAAATTCAAATCCATTTTTACACCTTTAATTGTTTAACTTTTATATGTTTTTTTAAAAAATCTATACCACTTGTATCTCTATACTCTTCAAGATATATAACTTTTTTAATTCCTGCTGCTAATAAATGTTTCGCACAATTTAAGCAAGGTGACATCGTAACATAAAGAATTGCTCCTTCTGTACTCTCATTTGTTCTTGCCATATATGCCAAGGCATTCATCTCAGCGTGGATAACATCTTCTTTTGTTTTTGTGTCTTTAACTTGTCCATTTACACAGTTAGTGCATATTGTAGATTCATCAAATTCATTATAAACATAATCCTTCCCACCACAAATAGGACAAATAGAATAAAATTCATCTTCACACTCATTATCACATCCTGATGGAGTGCCATTCCAAGCATTTACGATAACCCTATTATTTTTAACGATTACTGCTCCGACTTTACTTCTTTTGCAAAAACTCATTTCAGCAGAAATTTGTGCCATTTTCATAAACATTTCGTGATATCTTCTCTTCTTTAATTTATTCTTTTTCATCCTTGCTCCTTTACCAATTTATATTTTTGTTTAATTCTTTTTATGCTTTTAATTCTTTTTATGGTTTTTTTATACCTAATCTTATACTTAATTTTATATTTTTTAATTTTCATATTTATCCTTTTTCATTCAATCATAGACATTAGGAAAAATTGTATTATGACCCCTAAAATTCCCGTTAAAAAAATTAAAGGAATCGATAATACAAATCCTTCTATCATCAATGAAATAATTAATTCATTCTTCAAAAATTTATGTTTTTGAAAAACTTGGATAAGAAACCAGCAATTATATATCCAAAGTGTAACACCCATCATTCCAAATAATATATGAAGTGTCATTTTCCTTTAGACCTAAATACCACAAATAAAATTGCTGGTAAAATTATTATTAAAAATATCGATAAGATGATATAATTTAAAATCATAAAATAAGCGATAGCAAAAAGACATATAATGATAAAATTTTTGTGTTTTTTATATATCTTTTTCAAATATTTTTTTGTGTCTTCTAATACCATTTTTAAACTAATTCTTAATTTTGATTTAAAATCATTTCTTTTAATCATTTTAATCCTTTATTCGATGACACCAATAGTGGAATAACCTTTATCCAATCTTTCAACCAACACGGAAAGAATTATGGGTAACAATACCGATAAAAATGCCGCCAAAATAATAGAATTCGAGGCTATAGAATAAATGGTCGCAAAAAGATATATAATAATACCAAAAATAATTATGAAATTATGGTGTGCTTCATATACTTTCTTCAAATAATTCTTTGTATCTTCAAACTTCAAATTTAAGCGAACTTTTAACCTTGTTTTAAAATTACTTCTTTTAATCATTTTCAAACCTTTTCATTCCTCAATTTAGGTCTTTTACTTTTTTCATCTGAAAACATCAATAAAGGATTTTCTTCAATCGTTTTTGTGTATTCAATAATTTCATTGCTTAATGCTTTTTTCTTATTATCAAGTTCTTTAACTATAACTTCTAATTCCTTTCTGAAATTTTTTCTTCCTTCTGATAGTGATTTTATAGTTGAAACTTCAATCAGGTTATCTTGTGATAATTCAATCGCATCTTTAATACTTTCTTTTGTATTTCTGTCATTAACAACTATAAATTCGTTAAGTACATCTTTAACTAAATCATAATTTTGTTTTATATTTTTTAATTTACTATTCTGAGTTGCGATAACCATTTGTATTCTTAACATTGATTGAATTTGAGGGCTCATTTCTTCTGTTTTTGCTCTCATAGAACTAAATGACTGGATTTGTAATCTACATTCCTCTAAATTGTTAGCATTTATAACATTTAAACTCTCTAAACTTCTGATAAGATTATTTCTTTCTTGTGATTCAAACTCGTCTTTAATTTTCATTTTTTTAAGTTTTTTAACTTGATTTTCAATGTCTTTTTTTGCTGCTTCATTAACTTTGTAAATTTCTCTATAATGATTAAAACGATATTCCGTATCTTGTATAATACTTTCTTGAATTTCTCTCAATTCGTCGGCAATGTCTTTTAAAGATGAATTATCTATTACTTCTATCTCAATTTTTTCTTTGATTTTATTACCAATTAAAGGAACTTTACTTAAAAATCTATCAACTAATGAAGCATTATTTGAGTTCAATAATGCTCTTGCTTTCATTATTTTTTCAACTAATAATTTAAAATTTTCATTTAATTCATCTACATTCGTGTTATCCAAAATGTCATCTGTAACAGATTCCACATTTTTTTGTATTCTTTTGAATTCATCTTTAACTTCTTTAATGCTCATTTTTTCTCCTTAATCAATTATAAACAACGATTATATTTTTTAACTCATAATTTAGTTTTATCTCTCTTGAAGACTTGAAAATAAATTTATTATCAATATCTTCGCTTTCAAGGAAAACATCTAAACAATGTAATCTAACTATATTAAGACTTATTCCATCGTAGTATTCAATCTTTAACTCGTTTTTATTGAATTTTCTCATAAACTCGTTAAATTTTTTTATAAATCTTTCGAATTCAATGTCTGCAAATGAATAGTACCCTCTTGGAGATATTGGCAATGATTTTAGAAATATCTGTGATAACATTCCGAATTCTTTTAAAAATTGTTTATCATTTATCCAATCATCGTCATAATTAAAAATGTTATTTTCAATAATATATTCTTTTCCAAAATGTAATTGATTAACTAAAAATGATTTTCCATCTCTCTTATATTCACTTTTTTCAATGAATCTTGGAAAAATACCATAAAAATCCAATTCTTTTTCAACTAATTTATAATCTTCTTGGATTATTTTTTTAGTTTCTTCTCTCAATTTTTTCAATTCATCATTTGGTAAATTTTTGCTTTTTTTAATTACTTCAATGGCAGTTAAGTATCTATTCATAAAACTTTTACACTGTTTTGAAGGTTCAACATAAGCATATTCCCCATTGAATTTATTTACATTTTCATCCAATTTTTTATCAAATTTAAAAGTGAAATGATTCTCACCTTTTTCAACCATTCCATTTGTATCTTTTGCTGAAATCGAAAAATCTTTATCTATTACTTTTTCAAAAATTGATGCTGGACATTTTTCTTCAAAATGTAAGCGAAAAACAATTATATTATCAATAATTTTAGTACTTGTAATTGAAAAATCTGAAAGAATTGCGATTTCTTTCAATTTTCTCTCTATATCTTGTTTTATCTCAATAGTTTCGAAAAGAGTATATTTACCTTTTCTTTTAAATAAAAATTCAAACATCTTTTCTCCTTAAATCATGTGCTTTTAGTTAAAGTTTTTTAATTTACTTTAATACCTTCGAAATTTTTACTTCCTCTTTGTGAATAATGGTAAATTTCGCCTGCTTCAATGTGCCAAAGTATATCATCTATATTTTTGATTTCTTTATCTGTATATTCTTTAAGAACATTTAAAAGTATTTCTCTTCTTTCTTCTTTACTAACATTTCTTCTAACAATAGTTTCAATTCTACTACCCCTCCCCCATTGTTTATAAAAATCTAATGAATATAAATAATGTTCTTTTTTGCCAATTTTAATGATAATATCTTCTGTTTTATAAAATCCAGTTTCTCCAACTTTTAAAAAGTTACTTTTTACCACTTTATTGTTTGTTTTAATTTTTATCATTTGTTCTCCTTATGATTTATATATTATAATTATAACAAAAAAGAAACAAAAAGTCAAGTATTTTTAATACTTATTTACTTCTATTTCATAATTTAAAATGTCTTTAAATTTACTTTTATATTTTTCAAGTGTTTTGAAAATATATTCTTTAATCACTTCAAAAGTTTTACTTTTTTCCTCGTCATTCGGGTTATTATAATCCGATGCCAATTCAGTATAAGTTATCCTTTTTACCCCAAAAACAACTTCATCCACTCTTCCATTATTATAAAGTCCGTATTTCAAATCAAATGAAAAATCATATCCATCATTTTTTAGTTCTTTTGTTAATAAACCAAAAAAATCATTTTTATCTAGAATTTTCTCGATATCTTTCGAAGTGTAACCCTCTGCCATTTCAGTTAAGATTTCTTTTAACATTTTTTTCCTTTATGTTTTAAATTATAGTCAATCAATAATTTTAGTAAAAAAATATATTTATTTCATTACTTCAAAATTTAATTTATTGACTACTTCTTTTATATTATTTAAATCTTTCTTTGTAAAGTTTTCTCTAAAACTTAAATTTTTCAGACCTTCATAACCATTTATTACGATTTTTTGATGATGTGATTTCACAAAATTACTTGGACAATATATCGCATAAAAGTCGTTTGATATTAAATGAAACGGAATTTCTAAATAACAATGTTTTTTTACAATCGTTTTTTTAGTCATTAAAGGAATTTTAAACCCAAATAGATTTAATTCTTTAACTATTATTTCTTTAATGATTTCTATCGGAATTTCCAATGCGATAGAATAAAAATATTCTTTTGTACCCGATTTAAAAGTTACTTCGTACCCTTTATACAGATATGCTTTAAAATTTGTATTGGTAAAAACTCGTTTTTTGCCCCTTACCTTTGTTTGTTTAGTAATTATGGGCAAATCTTCCGTTAAAACACTCATTACCTTTCCTTAAATCAATTTTCGTTAAGGTTTTTAAAAGTGATTTCACCTTCATTTATAAGTTTCATTAAATCTCTTTTACTATGAACTTCAACATAACAAAAATCTCTTAAAAATTGATAAAGATATTTTAAAGTTGTTCTACTATAATTCCATTTTTGTTCGTCAAGTGAAATTATTCCCTCTTCTTTTGCTGCTATAATAGTGTCATATGATTGAAAATATCTATCATCACTAACATTTATAACTCCTTGACTTGCTGCAACATTCCCACCATCTGTATATAAATAACTAATTTTAACCATGTGCTTTCCTTTTTTTGTTTATTTCTTACATTATAATTATAACAAAAAAGAAATGAAAAGTCAAGTCTTATATAAAAAATTATATAAATTTTAAACTTTTTATTAAACTTTTCATTTTAATTTTAAATCAGCAATGTTACCTAATTTATAAGATACATCTTGGGCATTATATTTTGATAATGCCTTTAAAAGTTCATTATCACTTTTTGTTTTTTGAGATATATCTTGAGGAATAAAGTTTAAAACATTCATTTTAAATGCTTCTTCAAATTCCTCTTTATTTTCAATTTCAACCTTTTTAGCAGGTTTATCACACATCATATCTCCACAATAAGCAATAGAAATTTCATCATCACTACCACCTAATTTTTTACCATACATTGCTTGAGCATAAACATTACCAATCTTTACTGTACAAATTGAAAGACCTCTAAACATTCCTTCTAAAATTTCTTTTAACATAATTTTCCTTTCTATTTATTTAATTATATATTGATAAATTCAATATCTTCAAAAATTCCCTTTTATGTTTTTATTTATAAAAATAAAATCCCCAATCTCAGTATATTTCATTTTTGAAATTTTTGTTTCAATTTTTAAATCAATATCATTTTTCATCAAAAAATGTTCTAATGAATCTACATCATTGAAATGTCCAATTTCTTCATTTTTTAAATCAATTATAAACACATCTATACTGTTAGGTTTTTCGTTTAATATTTGTTTTAACATTTTAATTAATCCCTTTAGAATTTTTTTTATTTAGTATTATTTAATTATTACTTGTTTTTTCAAACAACTTAAACAATTCACTTTCTAATTCTTTATCATTTTTTATTTTTTCAAAAACATATATAATTTGATTTTCGAGTGATTTGAATATGTGTATATTTTTCAATTTACATAAAATTCTTATATAATCGTTCTTTTCAGAATCTTTTGGGAATCCCACAACTAAATTTTCTCTATCGATATTCATACCTAATTCTATATTTGTGGTTAAACCAGGTAATTTTTTCATTTCGCGGGGTATCCAGAAAAATAGAAAAGTACTAAACTTTTGGCATTTTAATTCCCATTTAACTTGGTTTTCTTTTTCAAATTTAAAATTGGAATCTTTAAATTCAGGTAAAATGAGGTTTATAGTAAAGTCATATTCTTTCTCAATTTTTTCAAATAATTCAACTGCTTCCTTTCTCCAACTTTTTGTATCTTTACTTCTGGGTGAAGGACCCATTAAGAAAACACTATTTTCAAAATTGACTTCATCTTGGGCATAATATATATTCATTTTTATCCTTTATGACACTTAAAAGCAGAAAGGTGAATGTCCCCATCTTTGCTTATAAATTTATATTTTTTATAATAAAACTTGGTATTATCAATATACATAAAAGCCTCACTATCTTCATCTAAATAACACTTTATTTTATAACCTTTATTAAATTCTTCCACAAGATTGTTTTTGATATAATGCGCTTTACTTGATATTAAAACTGTCAAAGTAGTGATAAATGCTGCGAAAGAAAGTATTAAAATCTTTAAATCAGAACTTTCCATTTTGTTTCCTTTATTGTTTAATTTATATTCCTAAATTCATCTGTTAAAAATTGCCCACACGCTGCCTTAATTTCTGAACCAGCACTAAATTGAACCTTTAAGGGAATATCGTTTTTATAAAATAAATTTAACATATCATTAAAATTTTTTGATTCATTTAAGGTTGAATTTTCGCAAGTGTTAAGTCTTAAAATTCTCAACTCAATAAAATTTAAAAAAGTATAATCCATTATATGTTTTATCATTTCGATAGTTAAATTGACATCTTCGTTTGTGTCGTTTATACCATCTATCAACATCGTGTGGAAAATGATATTCGTTTTCAACTCTGACAATAAGTCAATTGCTTCATCGACAGGTAATGCTTTAGGAATAAGTTTTTTTCTAACTTCATCATTGAAACTATATAAACTATAAAAAAATCTTAAAGGTGTTCTGTGCTTATATTTTTGTCTATTCGTGTCCTTATCAATATTAACAATAATATCATTTGCTGGGTTTAATGGATAACGATATAGGCACCCATTTAATCTATTGAAAATAGAAATATCAATCTTCTTTGGTACGATTGATGATATATCAACACCATCCAAACCTTTTACAAATAACATAGCATAGTCCAAGAAGTTAAGTGAAACCCATTTCATATCGTCAGGGTTCAAAAAGGCATCTTCCCCCATTCCCATCCAGCATAATTTGATATACTTATCCTTGATTTCTGGGGTTTCTTCAAGTTGCTTATCAAGTGCTTCTTTTAAATTATTTAAAACTTGTTCTTTTGATAATTTTTTATATTTTATGTCTTTTAAAGTCAAGTAACAAAATTTGCACTTGTATTGACACCCATAAGACATTGAGGCAAATAATGTAAATTTGTTTCTATCTTGATTACTACAACCTGGCAATAATTTTATCGATGTTTCAGATAAATCATCGTGTATATACTTATATGTAGATTTATCATTTGAAATAAATAGTTTCATTTTGTTTCCTTTAAATTCTTCTTTTCGAAAGAAATTCTTCTATATTATCAATGGCAATTTTAACACTTTCTTCTGATGTTTTTATTTTTATATATTCGACATCATCAATTATGTTATTTTTACCATCCACCCAAACCTTTATACTATCACGGGAATTCATTCTAATTTCTATATATTGTGGTTCTAGTACATAATGAATCTTTCTATTTGTTTTATCACCTGTAACCACGATGTTCTTACTATCGATTGGTAAAATAACACCACCATTATTCTTATTGATACCTGTACTTCCTTGAGCAGTTGAAAAAATTAAACCACCTCCACTAAATTCATCAAAAATGTTATTTCTGTCATTTACTTCAAAATGAATCCAACTATTCATATCCCCACCTATACAAATATCGTTAAAAGCATAATAAGTTTTATTTCTTATTTCTGCTTCAAGTAAATTAAGATGTAATATATGATAATTCCCCGATTCTTCATTTTCGTTCATTAAAAAATTCACTCTTCCACGAGCGACACCATAAAAAACTTTATTTTTGTGCCTAAATTTATTTATTGCCCTTAAAAGTGTTCCATCTCCACCATAACATTTTATGACCTGTGGGTATTCAACTATTTCAGTATATTTATCTTTAAAAAGTGTTTTACCCCAGAAGTGAATACTTTTAAGATATTCATAAACTTTTTCCGATAAATGTTTTTTTGCTGTTATTTCGCATTTTCTTGAATGAGTAGCGTGAATACAAACTCCATCATCGTGAATCTGGTCTAATTCGAAAAGGTCATAACCTTCATTCTTAAATATAACTTGATAATTTTCATAATAAAAAGTTTCATTTTTAAAAATAAAATCTTGTTTATCTTCGGGTTTTAAGTGGGTAAAAAATACAATTTCTTCTTTTGGGTTTTTTGAAAATTGATTAAATACCTTTTCAACATTTGCGAACCACTCATCCCAATCATAAAAATCTTCAAGTCCAATTACTTTTAAATCAGGATATACTCTTTTTATCATCTTTTTTCTTTGTTTGAATGATAATGGATTCTTATCATTTATTTTATTTTTAGAACCCACAATAATTACAGGTTCTAAATTTTGTTTTTTAATAGTTTCAATAATTTTTTGATGGGCAAGTGTTAAAGGTTGAAATCTACCGATTAACACCCCATATTTTTTATTCTCCATGTGCCATCCTTTATTTTATACTAATTTTTCCCATTGACAATTTCCTGAAATTGTCCCATTACTAAACAAATATCTAACATTTAACTTTGGATTTGTTTCATTATAATCCCAATACCATATGTTAGGATAATCTTTTAATTTTATTGCCCCGTTTTCCATTTTAATGGCATTTTTTGATTTGTCAATGTTTTCGTTTCCTATATTTTGAAAAGCATTATAAAAAGTTGATTGCCATCTTTTTTCTTTTGATGAATTCACTTCTGGTCTAATTGTCATTTTAAATTCAAAAATATCTTTAAAATTTTTAAACCATTCATCCAAAATATGAAAATTTTTATCAGTTATAACAAGTGATAATCTAATATCAAAATTTTCATCTTTATGATTTTTTAATACATTAAACATTTCTTTATTAAAATTTTCATCTATACTAAAAACAAAAGAATCATAACCAGCATTTTTTGCTGTTTTGATAACATTTAAGTTTCTTGTGTGTAATGACACTTTTAAATGCTTATTAAAACTTTTAGCAATTGAAGGAATTTTTGATGACTCTTTTACAAATGAAGGGTCAGATGTATCCCCACTTATTGATAATAAATCAGTCATATCTGCAAAACATCCAATAAATGATTCCCATTTAGTTGAAAAATGGGGTTTTATGTCTTTTCTGATATTTTTGCCTACACAAAAATCACAATTAAATTTACATTTACCACCTGCTAAAATACTTATATAATCAAATTTTTTCAATTTAATTCCTTGTTATTTTATTACAATATAATTATAACTAAAAAGAAAATAAAAGTCAAGGAAATATCCCGACTTTTTTAAAATTTATCTATATTTTCTCTAATTTTGTCAAGTGTTATCTCATTTTTAACTTTCCCATTTTCGAAAACAACTTTTAGCATTTCAATATCATTAGGTTGTTTCTCACTTTCTTTAATACAGATAATTTCGTCATCTCTTTTAATAGTGATAACTTTACCTTTTTTAGATTGTTTTTTGCTATCTGTGATTGGGTTTTTAAACACTTCGACACCAACTTTTTTACCATCTACCATTCTTTCAATATAAGAACATTTCATTGCAAAACTGAATGTATCTCTATCTATTCCTGTTTGCCCTAATTGTGTTCCACTACCAAAAACAAAATTTTCAGCAGCATATCCTTTTTCTATGAATGTTTTAAGAATATTTTCGATTGTAGTTGGATTTATTCCATCGCTCCAAAGGATTCCTGCCCAACTGCTTGCTTTCTTTCCATTTATTTCAATATCAAAAACATTATTTTTTTCCATAATTTCAAGTATTTTAGAAATCACTTCGATTGGATTACCACTATCTGGACGAATGACAATTTTTTGTTTTCTCTCTTGAATTTTACTTCTTATATAAGAATTTTCACTTGTAACTTTTTCCACGAAATTAAAAACATCGTAACTATCTGCCACAAATGATAGAATCGCACCTTCTTTGTCATTTTCTTTGACCATTCTTTCTACAAATTTTATTTCTTTTTCGGTTGAACCCTCAGCATTTGCCGTAGTTGAACTATGTTCTGTCGCGAAAACACTAAAAGCACTTATTTCAGCACCATAGTAATCTCTTGCGAATTTAAGTGAATTAAAATTATCCGTTCCCATAAAAATACAATTATGAGCAAAACCACTTATTGCTGCTGATTCTACACTTGTCATACTTCTATCCCCAAAATTGTGGTATGCAAATCTTGCCCATTCTTCACTTCCGTATTTTTTAAGCATTTCAAAAACTTGTTTGCTTTTAGTCGTGATAACAGTTGGATACCATATTTTCATAAGCATTGTTTCTACCCAACCAACGACCCAAGGAACATTTTCGTCAGTGCTTTCTACCACTACAAGTGGCACTCCAGGTTTAACTTTTACACCCTCTTCAACTGCTTTTATTCTGATGGGTATTTTACCATTTAGTTGCTTAGCAATATACATCCATCCGTCATAATTGAAATCTATTCCGTGAAATTTTGCGAATTCTGCTGCTTCTTCAACCGATTCAGTTGTAATTTTTTGACTAAGGTATCTTTTTATATAGTATTGAAGACCACTTATAGTGATTTCTTCAGGTCCTTTTCTTGCTTCGATATAATCATACATATAACTCATATCTTTTGGGTATTGTTTATGGTGCCCATACTTATAACTATCTGCCATCATTATGATATTTTCATTTTTCATTTTATTTCTCCTTAAATTTAACAATTACATTGTCCATCTGTTTTTAAAATAACTTTGTATCCATAACCCATTTTTTTAATTTCAATCGTTTTTTCAATTAAAAATGTAATATCTTTTATAAAAAAGTTATCGTCATCACAATAAATAGACTTGCAAAATTCATTATCTTTATTTGCTATAATATAACCTTCTTCAATTATTGTGTCCGAATCCAATTTCAAATCTTCAACTTGTTTTTCTGAAACTTTTATTTTTGATATTCTATAAACCTTGGATCTATGACAATAAGCAATATCACTCATCATTTGCTCATATGCCTCTTCTGGAATGCCATTTTCATATTCTTCATTCCATTTCAACTTAATTGTATCATATTCACTTTTTAATAATAAATTTTGTTTATATTTTTTTAATAAATTTATCACTTCTTCTGAACTTAAAATATCTTCATCAACTTTTCCCAAATACTTGATGTTTCCAAATTCTACACCATTTTCTTTTTCTATAACTTTTACTTTTATATCTACTTTTGCTTTATAACTCGCACATTCGCCCATTTTATTCTCCTTTTTCAATTCCAATTCTAAATTCTTTACCCAATTCATCAAAATAACTTATTTTATAATCTTCTAATGCTGGGAAACAATAATCTAAATCTGCCCACATTTCATTCATAACATCTAACATCCAATTATATTTTTCGTCTTCATCATTTATAACATCGATTAAACCAATTTCTTCTAACATTTTTATTGCTTCATTCGGTTCAATAGTTCTATGTTCGAATTTGTTTTTATAGTACTCATATAATTTTATATATCTCATAACTTCATCTTCATTAGAAACATAAAAAATTTCTCTTGATGACTTATCACAACAACTAAATACTGCTTCGATTTTATAAACTTCTTTAAGTGTTACTTCTTTACCTAATTTTAATGTATAACTCATTTTTTCTCCTTTAATTGTTTAAATTTAAAATTCCAAATCTTTTTAATAAGAATTCATTTATTCCATTTTCTTTTAATTGAATGGCATCAATGTTTCTTTCCATCTCATTACATACACATATTAAATTACCACTACCAGCAAAACAATCTAAAACATTATCATTTTTGTTAGTTGTTTGTTCTACTAAAAATTTTAGTAATTTTACAGGTTTTGGGTTCATAAAATTAAACTCAATTCCTTTTTCTTTTAACTCTTTTTTTAACCTTTCTTTCTCTTCTTTTGTTAAAAATGTTCCTAAAAAAGTAGTTAATTGTTTATTATTTTTATATGTACCAATATATTCTTTTCTTCCAATATATTTACCAGTTGAAAATAATAAACCTTCTTCTTTCCATTTTTCAATTTTTTCTTTTGTGTAAGGAGTTTCAAATTTATGAATTTTATCTTCTAACTCAATTTCAACCTCCTTAAACCCTTGATTGAATCTTTGAAGATATTGAACTTTATAATATCCTCCTTCATCTTTTTTAAAAGTCGATAAATCTCTTTCTTTTCCTTTGTACTTGAATTTATTTTTATCTTTTCCATAAACTAAAATATATTCGTGATTATTAACTACAAGATTTTTTGTAGGAATGCCTTGTGCTGATTCCTTTGTTACCCAAACGAATTCATTTATAAAATTTTTTTCATCGAATATATCTTCAGCAACACATTTTAAATGATGAAACATTTTATAATTTATCGCCATTAAAATAACACCATCTTCTTGTAATAAATCCTTTGTCAATTTTAATCTTTCAATTATAAATTGTTTCCATTCATTTTTATTCATACAATCTTTGTAGGATTGCCTACTGCATGTGTTATATGGTGGGTCAAAAAATATCATTTTGTATTTTTTATTTTCCCGTTTTAACTTTTCCATAACATTCAAATTGTCATCAATATATAACATTTTAATTGCCTTTTCGTTATTTTTTATAATTATAACAAAAAACATTTCAAAAGTCAATAAAAATGGGATTTATTTTTTATTGTTTTCATAAAAATTTATAGCATTTATGATTTTTTCAACTTGCATCATTCCTATTTCAGAATTTCTTACCTCCATTTTATTTATAATTGAAATTATTTTAGTCATTGTCAAATCATCAAATAAACTATAAACATTTTTAAAATAATTGAATTCTTCTGACCACTCAATTTTTTCTTCTTTTTTTGATGTTTGATGAATAATATATGCGATTTTTTTAACATCCATAAAAATAATTAAAAAATCTTCAAGTAATTTGTAAAATAATTCTATATCAATATAACCACCTACTCTGTTTTTCAAAAAACCATATATAACACCAATGGCATATAAAACTACATCTTCTTTTGAATTTATTTGTATTAAACTCATTTTCATTCCATAAACGAATTTTGCTAATTGTATTAAACCTGGAATTTCTTGCATAAGAATGGGGATATTATCATTTTCTAATTTGTATCTTAATTCTTCATTTGGAATAAAGACATTTATTTTATCCCCAGATGAAGTAACAAATTTTCCCTTTAGCCCTTCTTCGTTTAAAGCATTTTTTATTATTTCAAACATTTTAACTCCTATTTTAAATTTTTTTATATATTTTTTTTATAATTATATCAAAAAGAAAATAAAAATTAAGTTTATAAAAAGTTATTAAATAAATTTAAAAGGAATAAAAATGATATTAAAATATAATTTTGAAGAATCTAATAACATAAAAAGATTAAAAAAAGATTTTACACTTGATGTAGAAGAATTAACATTTGAAAAACATAACATAAATATACCTGACAATTTTCATATAGGAGTAATTTTTGGAAATTCTGGAAGTGGTAAAAGTTTATTAGGTAGAGATTTAATTAAACAAGGTCATAATTTTATTGAAAATATAGACATCAAAAATAAAAATGAACCTGTAATAAATTTAGGAGAGTATAATGAAATTGTTAATAGATTTCAAGCAGTTGGGTTTAACACCATCCCACAATGGATATTACCTTTTAATAAGTTGAGCAATGGACAAAAGTATAGAGTAGCAGTCGCATTTAATTTAAACGATTATACAATTTTTGATGAATTTACTTCCTTTATAGACAGAAATACTGCCATAAGTTTATCCGTGTCTTTATCAAAATATATCAGAAAAAATAATCTTAAAAATATAATTTTGATAACACCACACCACGATATAATAGATTATTTAGAACCTGATTGGGTATATAATACTAATGAAAGGGAATTTTATAAGAATGAATTATTTTTTAATGAAGTTAAAAACCCAAAAGAAGGATTTTTAGAAGTTGAAGATAAGTAAGTCCAACTTCCTTTAATTTAAGATTTTAGGTTCAAAAAAAGCAATCACTAATGCAGGTGTTTCTTGAAGTGTTTCTCCGTCAATTTTATAACCAACCATTTTGTTTGCTTTTCTATCAAATAACACTAAAAATTCTTCGCCATCTTTTTCAATAGTTGTAAAAACAGGTTCTTTATCTTTAATGTCTTTGTTATTTTGAACGATTCTTTCATATGTTTCTTTATCTAATATCTTGAATACATTTACTTCTTCATCGATTTTTTTGTTTTCTAAAATTTCTTTTAGCATTTATTTTCCTTCAAATTCTTTTATTTCATTTCTAAGAATTTTTCTTTTATTTTTGTCCGTTTCATTTTTGAGTTGTTTTCTTAACTCAATTAAAATGAATGGGTCTTTTGATTTATTTAATTTTATTTTATAATTTTTTTTGAAATTATTTCCAATATAATTATACCTAAATAAAATATCTTCCTTTCTTAATGACTTAAAACCTTTTGTTTTATCTCCGTCTGCTTTTTGTGGTAACTTTCTTTTATTTCCAAATGTCGGTTGCCATAACTCACTTTTTTCGAGATAATATCCTAACTTGTTATGAAAAGTTGATATAAACATTTTTATATTTTTTTGTTTATAAAATTCAGAAATACTATCAATGATAATTCTACCAAATCCCATTCCTTGGAATTCAGGTAAAACGACTAATCTACTCAATCTACGAGCATTGTGGTATTTATGAATTTGAAATAAAACAGCGACACAACCGACTAAAACTTCTTCAATTTTACCATTATCTTCTTTTAACCAATAATAAGTATAAAATTTACTTGATGATGGGAGTGTTTTTTCAACAGGCTGATTAAAAGTCATATAATGGAAAGAATGAAATGTTTTCCATAAATGTTTTTCTCCTTCCTTAATAATAACTTTTAATCTAGGCCTTTTGAATAGTTTATATTTCATTTTTGATATAATTCCATTTTGTATAAATGAAAATTGATTTCCAATCACTATTTTCAAAAAGTTGATTTTCATTTAACCAAACAATTTTTTCATCCTCGTCTGCCCCTACAAATTTCGCATTTGTTACATCAACGACATAACCTTTAAGCATTTGATTTGATTGGGTTGAAACCATTGTCTCACCTATATAAGTAATATCTTTCTCATCAACACTATATCCTGCTTCTTCTTTAACTTCTTCAATAACGATTTCTTCTGGGTTGATATTTTTATCTAAACTACCACCAAAAGCAGTTGCTAATCTTTTTATGCCCCTTTCATATAAAGGAGGTTTGATTTCTTGGATAAGACCAATTTTGTCCTTATCAATTAAAATGAAAGCAACACTATCCACTCCCGCTCTTTCTGAAAATAAATAATATCCATCCGCTCTTTTAATCGTCATAAAAGGTTCGCCATTAAGTGGATTTTTACCTTCACTTTCCCATAGAACTTCTGGTATCTCTTTTTGCATAAATTCTTTATTCATTTTTACTCCTATTTACTAACTAAAAATTTCTATTGTTACATAGTTGTTACCTGTTTTAATAAAATCTTGATTTATATCAATATCAATGTCTTTTATTCCGTGTATTTCAAATGCATCTAAAATCAATTCTTTAATATCATTCATATCCATTTGAGATAATATACTTATTGATGTGAATGTTATTTCATCATTTGAAAATTTCAAATCTTTTATGATATATGTATTTTTTAAACTTTTTCTTATTTTATCTTGTATATATTTGTCCATAGTTATTCCTTTTAATTTACTCTGAGTTTGCCTTTTCATAAATGTAATTTTCAAACTCTTTTAATGCTTTTTCTGCTTTTGCGAATAACTCTTTTGATTTTTCATCAGGCATATCATTGGCAGTATAACAATATAATATAAAGTAACTTAAACCTTCATCTTCCACTATATTTACTAACTCTTTAAAATTTTCAAAAGTACTCATTCTTGACTCCTTAAATGATTGTTTATTTTTTCTAGATTTAACTCTATCATTTGACTACCATCTTTTGGGTACAATATAATCCAACTTGGCAAATCTCCGTCTTGACCATCTAATTCGATATGGTATTTTTTCCAATCAGTATAAATATCTTGTCTTTTACCACTGAACTTACCTGTCATCAATGGAAAAAATGTCAAATATGCTTTAATAGCATTTGCTTCATTTGAATACTTTGAATCTAAATCAACACTCACATATATGAGTTCTTTAATTGCTTCGTCTGATAATTTTTTAATTTTTGATTGTGATATATGGTCTCCACTTACACCATATTTTGAAGTTAAAATTTTACTCAATTCATCACTTAAAATTGTATCTTTATAACTCATTTTTTGTTCCTTTTTGTTTATATTATAATTATACTGAAAAAAGAAACAAAAGTCAAGTGTTTTTTCAATTTATTTTTAATTTTTTTTCAATTTTTATAAGGATTTTAAACAAATCATCCTCATTGATATAAAACAAATCTTTGTTTTCTTTTTTTGCTTCATCTGAGCAAAGTGTCATAAGTTGGCCTATTCTCAAATCACTTTTTTTGATAATTAAATCTATTTTATTAGTAACTTTATTCATATTTCATTCCCTTATAATTGAATTAACTTTTCCATTTCTGTTCTTACTCTTTCGGCATTTCCATTTTTCATCATAAAATCGAAATTTCTTCTTACTGCCTCAAGTGTTCCTTTAATGGGTATAAATCCTTTTTTGATGAATTTATAAACTCGCATAATTCTTAAACTATCTTCAAAAATTCTGTCTTCGGGTCTACCAATAAATGAAAATTTATTTTCCAAGCAATGTTTAATCCCTTTTTGAGATGGGTCAAGTAATTCAAATGTTTTTAAATTAAAGTATAGGGTATTTATAGTGAAATCTCTTCTTTGCCAATCGTCTTCAAGTGTTCCGAATTCAACTTCATCTGCACCCAAACCCTTTTTCCCGTGGTAAATATCTTTTCTAAAAGTTGCTATTTCAAATGTTTCTTTTGCTTTAACCATAACCACACCAAAATGCTCACCGATTAAATCCGTTTCAACTTCGTCTTTTAAAATTTCTACAACTTGATTTGGAGTCAAGTCAGTAACTAAATCGATGTCTTTAATTGGTAATTCTGCTAAAACATCACGATTAAACCCACCTACAATAAACACATTTCCATTTTCTAGAAGTTTTTTAACCCATTTATTTTCTTCAATAAAATCTTGTGCTAAAAGTGTCATCAAGTTTAATCTCACTAAAAACAATTTTATATTGAAACTTATATTAAAACTTATATTAAAATTATTATGAGACTCAACTAATTTTAGTGGGTCTTTATCAAGTGTTTTTAAAAATTCATGCGAAAATAATTTTTCATTGTCGTTTGTAAATGGTACTCCATTTCTAAATTTTTCTTGTCTTAATTCATTCAAAAAAAAGTTTTTCATCTTTATTCCTTCAATAGTTTAACAATAAGTCTATACTATCTTGACTTAAAAGTGTTTCTGGGTCTTTCGAAGTTTTTTTGACGAAACCATAAGTTTCACCCATACCATAATCGCAAATTTTATAGTCATTATCGAAATAAACACCGACTTTCTCATAAATGTTTTTTTCGGTCAAGTATTCAAGTGCATCTAACTCTGATTGAGTTAGATTGTCTGATATATAAAGTTTTTCTGTGAATTTTTTACTCATAATATCAACCTTTGATTGTCCATAACTTACAATCTGGACAATGTGTTTCAATGAATTCAACTGCTTCTTTGTAACCACCTTTTACTTTTACATAACTTACTTTGTTACTACCGATGATTTCAAGTGTCAATGTTTTGTTTGTATTTTTCATGTGATACCTTTTTGTTTAATTTATTGTAACTTTTAACTTGTTACATTATAATTATAACAAAAAAATTTTTAATTGTCAAGTGTTTTTTGAAAAAATTTCATAAAATTTTAAAAGTTTTTATAAAAAACCATAAACACCACCAAACCATCATTTATAACTATAATTGAAATTATAACCATAAACACCGTTAAACCGTCATTAAAACCATATTTGAAACTATATTAACCATAATTTGAAAACCATAACTTAAAACATCATAAATTATATTTGAAACTATAACTGAAATCATAGTTAAAATTACAACCATAGTTAAAACTATGATTATAATTGAAACCACGACTAAAAACATAATTGAAAAAATTTCAATTATACTGTACCTTCTTCACTTTCCCCACTTTCTTTATCTTGTTTAACCGACATAACTTTTAAAATTTTTTTCGGTTCAAAAGACTCAATCGGTTCAAAAGCAAAACCTAATAAATCACTCATAAGTTTTTTATTCGCTTCTTTGCTTTCAAATGGAGTGTGTTCATTATGTTTATATAATGGAATTTCAATTTCATTTAACCCAGTAATTCTTGTAAATAAAACTAAATTGTGTCCATTAACACTCTCAACAATTTTAGTACCAACTAATTCGTCTTGTTTGATATTATAACCAAATCCTAATTGTTCTCCATTAGCATCCGTATAATTTATTTTTATAACATCGTCTAAAAATTTTAATTGGCAATCTTGAAATCTAAAAACTTTTTCCATTTTAATCCTTTATATAGTTTTCACTTTTATTTAATTTAGAATTTTTCAACTTTATTAAAAAAATAATTTGAAAATTCTTTTCTCACTTTTATATTTTTTTCCATAACTTCTTCGGGTGTGGCATCATCCCACTTGAATAATGTAAAACGAATAAAACTTCCACTTGATTTAGTAAAAATTCTTAATTCAACTTCATTATCATAATCATATAATTCTAACCCAATAATATCGTTTATATCTAAACAATACATCTTTTCTTTTAAATTTCCTTCATCGTCTGTTAAATCTATTCGCCACTTATCTTTCCCTATCTTTATTTGGACCCAACTAAATCTAAATACTGCTTTCATTCATTCTCCTTTTTTGTTTTTTCATTTTTTAAATGTCTATGATAGTGTAACATATATAAAAAATCTTTTTCTTCGTATAGATGAACTATGTTTAATTGATAAACAACTAATATAACATTTAAAATAATTATCAATGCCATACTAAATGAAGCACCTAATAAATAAGTTATTAAGGCACTTAAAAATAACCCTATTAAAGATATATCCAACCACAAATTATTTCTAAAATTATTTGCTCGTGTATAGTCGTCAGATTCAAAATAATGTATATAATTGCTATTGGCAGTCATAAATGCCAAATAAATAAGTCCTTCAGGTATCATAATAATTGAATCCCACCAAATGAAATAAGTAGGTGAAATAAAATATAAAAGTCCCCCTACTATCCATAATGAATTTATAAGAATTATCATTTTAAAAATAAACGAATAACTTGTTTTTCTTAAAAACCATTCATATGACTTCTCAGCAAAAATGATAACTATCCCAATTATTGCGATAATGGTCTCAGCACGAATACTTCCAAGTGTTAAAAACCCTTTCAATGAAGCAATAATAGGTCCGTAAAGTTGTAAAAAAACTACAAAAATTGCTAACCCAATAAATCTTGATTGGGTAATTTCTGAAAAAGTTGATAATTTTTCTTTTTGATTTTCTACATATTTATAAACTTTATTATTTTTTAAAATCTTTTCAAATATATTTTTCATTTTTTATCCTATAACTTTGCATTCAACTTGATAAAATCGTCTAAAATATCTTATTCTGTCTAATTCAGTAATTAAATTTTTTATTTCTGTTACATAAGAATTTCCAGAAATACAATCAATTTCAATCTGTTCTTTATATCTAATAGGATTAGGTGAATGAGATTCATCTTCAAAAGAAACGATTAACCATTCATTTCCACCAAATTTAACATAAAAATCATTTTTTGAATACTTACATTTTAAACTTCCGTCGATAATTTCAATAATTACATCACCTTCGTCGTGCCCATATTTGTCATTAAAATTTCTAAAATTTTTAATGTTTAAAAGTGTTACTCTTACTCTTTCGAAAGAAGTAACTTTTTTCGTGATAAGGTCAAGTTCTCTATCATTATCCATTTCTTTTTCATCATTTGTAAATTCATTTATTTTATCCATAAACTCTTTTTTATCAACTTTTAACATCTTGACTCCTTATTAATATATTTTCTCGTTTTTATAAAATGATATCCATCCGATATAATCGCTTTCATTTTAACTACAACTGCCATATCCATATTTTCAAAATTGTTTTTAATAAAATTTTCAACTTCAATAGGCATATCTACAACTAAAAAAACTATTTTTGAAAATGGTACATATTTTAATTCTACAATATCAACATTCTGTAAAACAAATAATGCTTTTATAATAGTGATAAAATAATCTTTAATTCCATCGAGATAATCATCATTTAAACTTTCTTTTAATTTATTTAACTCTTCCATTTCAAATTCTTCAATAACATTCCAGATAAAAAAACATTTTTCTTTCAATGATTTCATATCATACACTAAAAAATTATAAACAATTTTTTCTCCTTTATAAGTATATTTTAAATGACTTATAGTATAATACTCAGGTGTTTTTTCAAGTATTATACCTGTTTTTGTAAATAATGGATAAAAAGTTTTTGAAGCAAAAAATGCCAAATTATTCTTATAAAAAATGTTTATATTACTTTTAAGTGTTTTTTTAGTGTGTTTTATGCTGAATTCATTTGTTCCAGAATAATTTACCAGCAGTTGTAAATCTTTAAATTGTTTATAATAATTTTGTAGTGATTCAATTATTTTCATTTCTTCAAGTAAAACCAAATCCATTTGAGTTGGCATATAAGTTGCCTTTAAATGAAGCATTAAATCTCCTGCCATATCATATAAAATTATTTTTGAGGTTGATGAATTAGTTATTCGGACATTGGTAATTGATTGATATTTTAAATGCCCATTGACAACATCTTTATCTTTGGGTGTTTCAAATAATAAATAACACATATCATACCATTCATCAAATGTTATAGGGATAACACCATTCGTAAAAGCATAATCCAAAAAAAGTGTTACTCTTTTTAAAGTGTCTTTATCCTTTTTTGTCTTCTTAAACATTTTTTCAAATATGTTTTTAGTTTTTATTTTCAAGTCATATAATAAATTAAAAAGTTTCATTTTCTATCCCTTATACTAATTCTTTATTTCGAATACATCTATAAAACTCATTATCAATAAAGTTTTTTAATTCAAAAACTTCATTCGTTTTAGTGTTTTTTATTTTTCCATTTTCAACCCTATAAATGACATTATTTATAATACAAGCATCACTATCAAAAATTATATTTCCATTTTTATCTTTAAAACTTGTAGGAATTAAAATTTTATTGATTTTATCTCCTGTTAGCATTTCTTTTGGACAATCTTCACAATAATATGCTGTTTCAACCTCTTCCATACTAAAAAGTAATTTGTTTTTAATATCTATAACCCCATCATAAACAAAAAATCCTCTTTTATGATATTCCCCGAAGTTAAAAATAACAAATTCCCCAAAATTTAATTTTTCAACATTGAAATCTTTAATTAAAATATAATTCCCATCAAAAATTGATGAAGGTTTAAAATCCCAAACATCAAATTTTTCAAAAATACTATTTTTAGTTAAAACACTTGTTTTAATTTTATCTAAATCTAATAAACTTGATTTTAAATCGTTGTTATAAAAATGGTATTTACCTAAATAAGTGTCATTCACTTCGTAAAATGATAATGTTTTTCCTCTATAATTAATATATTTCATGCGATACCTTTTTGTTTATTTCTTACAATATAATTATAACAAAAAAGAACGAAAAAGTCAAGTGATTTGACTTTATTTTTCATCATAAATCGAAGTATCGATAACATCTTCAACTTTTATTTCTTCACCTGTATGATAGAATTCCCATTCAACTCTTTCATTTTCAAGTAATTCAAAATAAATAGCATTAAAATCATCTTTACAGCAATGGATATTGTTATGCGACAAACCACTACTAAAATCGTGATAAACTTTTATGTTACCATATTGAATATGATTTTTGATAACTTCAAATATATTATAACTTGCTTTTGTGTCCCCACTAATTAAAATATCATCGTGATATAAATATAACCCATAACAATTAAAAGGCCCGTGATTTACTTCTATTTCTTTCATTGGTAATGGTAAATGCACTTCTTTAATTGTTTTAAACTCGACCATTTGAATAGGTTTATTCTCCCCATTCACATACATTGAATTAAATTTATTTTTAAAAATTCTTTCCAATTCCTCAATAACTTTACTTCCAGATAAAATAGTCGTTTTAAGTTCCCTTACAAAATATCTAAAATAGATAAGTCTTTCAAGGTCTGAAATATGGTCTAAATGTGTATGACTAATAAAAATATAATCAATGTCTTCATCTTTAACTTTACTAAATATGCCGTGCCCACAATCAAATAATATAGTTTTTTCACCTTCAATTAAAAAAGCACTTGAAACTTCACTAAAAGCGCCACCATTTCCTAATTTTGTTACAATCGTTTTCATCCATTCTCCTCTTTTTAAAATTCCATAACTTTTATAATATATTCATATTTTGCTTCTATTAAATCTTCACAAAAAAGTTTAACTATAATTTTATCATTTAAAGTGATAGCATAAGTACCACTCTTTAATATACTTAATTTATATGGGTTCTTACCTTTAATAAAAGTATAAATTTCACTAATTAAACTTTTATTATAAGTATAATTATGAGTGTGATTCTGTGAGTGGTTTTGTGAGTGATTCCTTCTAGGTTTTCCGTTGTCTTCGTAAATTTTACCACCAAACATTTGTTCTAACATATCTTCTATTTCCATTTTTTATCCTTATAGTTTTCACTTACATTTAATTTTCAACATTTAATCTTCATTTTGATATTTTCCATTCCATTTTGGGATATCACTAATTTTTATTTTTTTATATTTTTTATTCTTTTTCATTCCTAATAATGCTTTTTTTCTTGCTGAAAAATCATCTTTTCTTCCTTGTTCGTCAAGTTTTGCTAAACTTTGTGAAAATGTTATATAAAAATATGGGTCGAATCCATATCCCTTGATTTCTCCATTTACTTTATATGGATTCCCTATTGTTCCTTCAATTATTCCTCTGTATAAAGTGATGAATTCTCCGTCATTATGAGCAAGTGTAACAATCCATCTTGCTTTTTTTCCTATATATTTAGGCAAATCGTTAATTAACCATTTGATTTCTACTAATTCTTCAAATTTTTTGTCTTTTTTTATTTCAAGTATTGTGTCTTCAACTACAAATCCCTTACCTGCTTCAAGTGATTTGTAAGTTGCCACTTCTTCACTTGAACCTTTTACTTCTTTTAAATCTCTTCCTTTAACAATTTTTATTTCAGGAAAAATTCTTTTTATTTCTTTTATTTTATGTTCGTTTGAAGTTGTAAAAATCATTTTGTCTCCTTTGTGTTTATGTTTTATATTATAATTATAACGAAAAAGAAATAAAAAGTCAAGTAAAGTTTTATAAACATTTTTTATTAAAATAAAGTTTTATTTTTCTTTTTTAAAATTGTATAATTATAATTTTTATGAGCATAAATTTTTTCTTGAACCATTTTTCTTCTTATATTATTTTTACTCTTTTGATAAATTATTTCATAATCTTTATGCTCGAGATTGTATTCTGAGATAACACATTTATTTTTTGTGATAAATTCTTCAAAAAGACTAAAATCAAACTCGGAATCATAACCACTTGTATTTTGATAAGGAGGGTCTAAATAAACGATTGAGTTGCTTTCAAAATTTTCAAAGTCAAGATAACTTTTATTATGAAATTCTATCTTTTCATTTTTGATGAATGGTAAAGTCTTTGCCAATAAAATTATGTTATTTATATGAGCAACTAAATTTCTACCTGACGGCACATAAGGTTTCATTAGATTATTAAGTTTTAATTTTTTTACTTGAACTTCACCTATGTTTTTGGGTATTCCCATTTCTAGAATTTCTTCAATTTTTATATCTTTATTGTATAATTTTTTAAAACTTTTTTTAAATTCTTTTAAATGATTTTCATCATTATTGATGATGATATAGTGTAGATTTCTTTTGAGATTTTCAACTTCACGACTATAAATATATCCACCACCCTCATTTCCAAAAGTGTAACATCTTTCAAAAAATACTATACCAACATTATCTTTAGGTTTTTCATTTCTACCATAAAAAGGTTTTACAAATTTAGTGAAGAATTCTTCTTCACTTATATTCTTTAAAAACATCACAAAATCAAATAAATTTTTATTCAACTCATTATAAATAACTTTTTTGATAATTGGATTTTGGGCAAGTGAGAATGAAACACTTCCACCACCACCAAATAAATCGTAAAGTATTATATCTTTTTGATGTATTTTTTCAAAAATTTCATTCAACTCTTTAATAAGTTTTCTTTTACTTCCCTTATAAGGAATACCGACTGCTTTAATTTTCATTTATACCCTTATAAATTTTATTTTATAATTTAATTTATTTTTTTGGTGCAAGTCTTCTAAATTCACTTGCCATCTCATTATACTTAAATACCTTTTTAAAAGTTGCGACTATATCTTCCCATTCTTTATTATTTTCGTAAATCAATTTAACCATTTTATAATCATCTTTCAAGTGATATATAAATTTATCCATTTCAAAATCATCTTTATATTTTGCTAAAGCAATTCCAAACTTCAAAATCCTAATACAATGAAATAAAGATTTATAACTTTTTCTCAACTCAATTTCAGAATGGTATTTTGGATATTCGACAATATATTTCTTTTTTGCTTTTACAAAACTATTATTATACTTTTTTGAAAATGATTTTCTTAATTTTGATAAATCAAGTTTAAAATATGATGGATTATAATTCATCAAACCACTTGAAAAATAAAGTGCCATTGCCATTTCATCGTGTTCCCATAAAAGACCTTCAAATGTTCTATTACTTAAAAGAATTATATCTGTTTTAAAAGTATTTCCATTATAAACATTCTCAAAAGTATAGTTTTCAAATACATCTTTGGAACTATCTATTATAACTACAAAATCCAAATCTGAATGTCCATCCATTGTTTTCCATAACAATGAACCCCATTCATAACATCCAACCATTTTATTATTGATATTATATTTTTCTAAAAAATTATGGAAATTCATTTTAACACCTTTATTGATTGTTTTCAACATTTAAGAATTACAAAATTCTTTTTTAAGTAATTCCATAAACATTTTTTCTAATTCATTCAAGTTGGCAGTTTTAGGTAAATCTTTTACTACATCTTGAAGTTTTTCGAAATTTGCAAACTCAACTTCCATTCTCTCTTCAAGTTCTTCAAGTGTAAATTCTAAATTTCTAACTCTTTTAAGTTCTTCGGCATTTTCAAGTGGGAAGTTTAATTTTTTATTTACGATTAAATCCCTTCCTTCTTCTAAAAGTCTAAATAAGTGCATAAAAAATTTGGCATCATATCCAACTTCTTTCCATTGTGCTGCTCTATGACTTGATGAAGCAATTTTTTCTTTCATCATTTTATTTGCTTTTTTGATGAATAAGTTTCTTGGAAACGATAAGTTGCTCACAACTACACCATCTTTTTTGAATAAGTGTTTGAAAGGAGCAAACTCATTGTAATGCTGAACTTCACCTAATGTCATATTATTATCGTGAGTTTGTAAAAACTCTTCTAATGTTTTTTGTAATGTAATTAAATCTTTGTAATTAACTGCTTTGTTTTTACCTTTTTTTAATTGACTTTTCGCATACCCCATAAACGAATGAAACACTCTTTGATTGATAAATAACTCACTATTATTTTGAAACATTTCAAACTCAGGTGTATTATAAACAACTGCTTCTGGGTTTGTGTGTGCGAAAAGTAATTCCACGATGTTTGGGTTGTTCTCAGCGGCAAGTTTTAAGAATTTTTTCAATTCATACACTTTACAATCCAATGCTTCTTTTGTATTTTTACCACTCGCATCTTTTACTACTTCTGATAAATCAACCTCATCAATGTTTTTAAATCCTAAATGATATTCTGGTCTTGCTAAAAATACACCTAAATAATCTGTATCTGATTCTGGTGTGTTAGTACCATATAATTGACTTCCACTTTTTGTTAAAAATAATAGTCTTCCGTAAGGACTTAATTTTTCATTAACCATTTCTAAAATTTCATTTCTTGTTTTCATGTGATATTCCTTTTTGTTTCTTTTTACATTATAATTATAACAATTTTTTAATTAAAAGTCAAGTGTTTTTTTATTTTTTAATCGTTTAAAAGATTTAAAAATTTATCTAAATCTCTATCATCAACCATATATGATTTGATATTCCAACTATAACAATCTTCGTCAAATGCTAATACTCTTCCGAATTCATCTTTTTCAATTTCTACTTCTTTACCACAAAACTCTTCCATTTCTTGTGTAAATGCTTCTTCACCTTCAACACATATATCTCCATCGATATCTGTTCCGTAAATACTTTCCATCTCTTCCCAAGTTTTAATTCTTATTTTCATGTGATATTCCTTTTATATATAAAAAACTCTTCTAACTTCAACATATTCTTCTGAATCTTCTGTTCCATCATTTTCAACTTGAAAATTCATACATAATCTGTCTCCGTCAAATTCCTCTGTTTCTATTAAGTATTCTTTTTTTCCATCTTTTGTTATACATTCACAAGTTAAAACATTTGCTCTTATTTCCATTTTGTCTTCCTTTTGTTTGTTTTATTTCTTTTTATATTATAATTATAACACATTTTGATTTAAAAGTCAAGTGTTTTTAAATGTTTTTCAAAAATTTTTCAAAAGTTTTTATTTCATCATTATAAACAACACCATATAACAACCATTATAATTATAAATGATAACAACACTATAAACCAACACTATAAACCAACACTATACTTTTATAATATCAACGATAACAATATGATAAACAGTGGTACTGTTTAAATCATAAATTATCATATAAATTTCAACTATTGCTCTTTTTCTGGAAAAAACTTTTTTTTGAACTCATTTTCACTTCGGACAAACTTCAAGTTACCATCAGTATAAATAATGGCATCAATCCATTCGTCGTTTATTTGTATTTTACATTTATCTAGAATTGTATAAATTTTATTGTTACGATAGTGTTTATATTTCATACTTGAATGCATACTTGCCCTTATGAAAATATAAAAGTGTCAATCGGAAATAATAAAAATGCTCCTATTACTTGAACGATTATCAAGTGAATATATTCTTGATATTTAGATGGGCAGCAATCATATTTCACGAGAAAATATAATGGTATCATCATAATAAAAGCACTAAAAATCCATCTTAAAAGATAAATGAAAAAAGTTACACTAAAATAATCCATTTGTCTCCCTTGATTTATCATTTGTTTTTTCTATAAAATATCTATGAGCATAAATTTTTTCGGTAGCAACCCCACCAATGTTTCTTTTTAGTTTTTCAAAAATTACTTCATAATCTTTATGCTCGAGATTATATTCAGAAACATAACATTTATGAGTTGATATAAATTCTTTAAATTTTTCAAAATCAAAATCTACATTATATCCACTTGTATTTTGATAAGGAGGGTCTAAATAAATGAAAGCATTTTCTTCAAAATTTTCAAAGTCAAGATAACTTTTATTATGAAATTCTATCTTTTCATTTTTGATAAATGGTATAACATTATATAAAAGATTGATATTATTAGAGTGCTGTAACATACATCTTTTAGATGGTATATAAGGCTCCACAATTCCTTGTAATTTTAATTTTCTAAGTTGAAATTCTTCCATATTTTTTGGAATACCCATTTCTAAAATATCATACATTTCTGGAATAACTTTTATTTCGTCTTGGAATTTATCAATAATTTTTTTATCATTATCTCTAATTATTAAATGAAAATACTCTTTCATTTTTTCATTATGCTTTCCATAAATGTAACTTACTCCACCATTTCCAAAACTATAACATTTTTCAAAAAAGATTCTTTCGTTTTTATCTTTGAACTCATAATCCCTTCTAAAGAAAGGTTTCATAAATCTTTCATAAAATTCTTCTTGACTTATATTCTTTAAAAACATTATAAAGTCAAATAAATCTTTATCTAATTCATTATAAATAACTTTTTTAACATTTGGGTGCTGAGCAAGTGAAAAAGAAACACTACCACCACCACCGAATAGGTCATAAATGACAATATCATTACCGAATAAATCTATGTGATTTTCTAAGATTTTATTCAAGTGTGGTATAAGTTGTCTTTTACTTCCTTTATATGGTACTCCTGCTGATTTAACTTTATAATTCAAATCTTTCATTTTAATCCTTCATAACCATAGGGAAAATAATTTTTCCCCCTTTATAAAATTATATTGTTTAAGATTTATTTAACACTTCTTCTAAAAAAGGTTTTAAATTTTCTATCAAATTAACTTCTGTCAATTCATATCCATTATCTTTTAAGTAGTTTCTAAATTTTAAAGTTTTACCAAATTTTATAGGTTTAACAACTTTACCCTCAATAACAAAATTTTCTTTAAAATAATCGTCTTTTGATAATGTTTTTAAATCAACATTTGAAAAAACCACTTCACTGAATGTATCGTGTTTTGATGTTTCTTGAAAAACGATTGGATATATTTTATACTTTTCTAATTTAACATTTACTTTTTCTTTATCGTCTGTAACTTCATTATAAATAATAAAATCGACATCTTTTATTTGAGGTCCTTTTTTAGATTCAAATCTAACATCAAAAAGAATATCTGGAGATTTAGATGAACTAACAAAACCAATTTCTAAAAAATCATCTGCTAATAAACCATATCCTACTTTACCATTCAATTCGATTCTTACATTATCTTTAACCTGATCCCAATCAAGGTTACCTCTTGTAATAGTTGATGCTTCCATCAGACTTTTTATAATTTCCTTTAACATTCCAATTCCTTCTTTTATTTCTATTTAATGGCATAGAACAATTCATTTAAACCATTTTTAAATTTCATTCTCTTTTAATCCTATAATTTTAGCACAACCATCTTTATGTTTTTTAATATAATGTAAGTGTCCTACATCTACACTATATTTTGCATCAAATTGAAGTCCAAATTCTTCTACAAAGGCACCATAAGAAGTAGGATATAAATTTAATTTTGAATGCTTGTACTCTGGATTTTTTAGTTCATATTCAATCGTTTCATTGAATTCTGCTTCATTGAATTCATTATATTTTTTCCTATATTGTTTTAAAATCTTTTTACAAGTTTTTTGAGTTTCTTTATTTTGAACCACTCTTCTCCAAATTGGTAAAAAGTCCAAATAAACACCTGTCCTATAAAAATTCCCAACATAATCTTCTTCAAGCAATACCACTTTGTAAGTGTTAAAAAAGTGTGGGTCATTTGCTTTTATGCTTACTACAACTGCTGGAATAAAATTGTCATTCAATTCAATTACCATAATTTGCCCTATTTTAATGTTATCGATCCCATATTTTTCTTTATAACTATATGTTTCTAAATCTTTTTCCATTTTTAATCCTTTATTTTTTTGTTTTATTTTTTCCATTCACTTTATAAGAAAACAATTTAACTCCATTATCATAAATTGTAATTTTATCGTTTTTGTATAAATAATATGTTTTTATTTTATCATCCACCACATCAACTTGATTATATTCTTCGTCTGTTATAATTTTGGGCGCTTCTATAAATGTAATAGTTTTGTCTTTATAGGATTTAATTTTTATAATCATTTTTTCTCCTTTTGATTATTTATTATACTAAATTTTTAAGTTTTAATTAACTTATCTTTTTGTCTAAAATTACACAACTTGACAAACTCATCCCAAAATTCTTTTCTCTTGTCTGTAAAAAACACCATACCTGCTATATTTGATAATGGTACAATAAACATTCCATTTTTTGAAAAACTTAAAGAAGCAATATCATCAAAAGATATATCCATATTAACATTATGGAAATAATTTTTTACAAAAATATCAAATTCATCTTCTATTTGTCGTTGAATGGTTCTTGTGTTTATCTCATATGAATATCTATCTAGAATATATTCATCAAACTTCTTTTTAACATTTTTGAACTCATCTAAACTTGAAATTTTTTCCCTATTGAACCATTTTTTATTTGTGCCCAGTTCAATACTTATTATTCTCATTTTATTCCTTTAAAATTTTTAATACTTATATAGATTGAAGATAATATAAAAAATATAGGTAACATTATTAAAAACATTACTACGATAAACATTATCATTAAAATGGATAAAACAATGATGGGGATTGACAAAAAAATAATTTGTATAAACATTGTTATATATTGTTTCCATTTTTTTAATTTCAAAACTATTTTTCCATTTTTTTCACTCATAAGACACACTAATAACAATGAAAATGAAATATATAAATAAAGTAATAAATAAATTAATAAATAATTCATAAAGTCCCCTTTAATTTAACAATAACCATCACCTTCAATAATCACACGATATTCAAAATTATTGTTTAAACAAATTTTGATAATCTTTGATAATTCAAATGTAATATCTCTATAAGTTCTATTATCTGCTTCATAATATATTTCTTTCCAGAATTCCGGTGTTTTGAAAACTATATACCCATTTTCAAGTAATTTATCTTCTTTACTTAACAATTCTAATTGCTTTTTATCGACTTTATATTCGGATAAGGCATAAACTTCCACATTATAATACTTGCTATCATCTCCTGTATAAAACTCGCAAAATGCTTCATCATAAAACTCTTCTTTGAATTGTTCTAATGGCATATTTTCGTACTCATCTTTCCAAGTTACTGTCGTGTCGATTATACCTTCATCATCTGTAATTAAAAAATCCTTCTTCAACTCTCTAAAAAGATTAAAAGTTTTTTCTCTTGAAAATCCTTTACCACTTAAAACTAATTTTTTTTCTTTACATAAAACACCATTATCATCTTTTATTGCTTTAACTTTTACACATACATTTGTTTTATAATTCGCACAACTTCCCATATTTACTCCTTCTTACTTCTTACTTTTTACTCTTCTTCACTTGTCTTTGATAAGTAAAAATCATAATTTTCATAGGCATTTCCAATCACCTTATAATATCTTGCTGAACCCTCATCTAGACCTATCACAAAATTTCTATTTATTGGTCGTTTAAGTTTTATCAAACCGAAACTCGCTGTTGGTTTATGATATACGACTTCAAAATAAGATGGTGCCCCTTCAAAATCATTACGACTTGTAGGTATCGACTTTTCAATCAAGTCCCCTTCAAAAATTTCATTACCATCTTTGTCTGTTATACCTGTGAAAAGACATCTTTTTCGTAATTTCAAATGGTCGTTTTCAAGACTTGAAACACCAGATTCTATATCTAGAATATCCAATATATTAGTTGTGATTTTTTTATTACTTATATTCTCATAATAATATTTGATTTTAATTTTTTTCATTGTTTCTCCTTTATCAACCTTTGATTGTCCATAACTTACAATCTGGACAATGTGTTTCAATGAATTCAACTGCTTCTTTATAACCACCTTTTACTTTTACATAACTGATTTTATTGCTACCAATGATTTCAAGTGTCAATGTTTTTGTATTTCTATTTCTCATGTGATTCCTTTTTGTTTAGTTTATCGTAACTTTTAACTTGTTACATTATAATTATAACAAAAAAATTTTTAATTGTCAAGTGTTTTTTGAAAAAATTTAATAAAATTTTAAAAGTTTTTTATGAAAAATTGAAACCATTTTATCAAACCGTGATTGAACCATTACTGAACTACTACTGAACGATTATTAAAAACATATTGAAAATATCATTATTGAAACCAACTATAATTATAATTGAAACCAAAACCACAACCGAAAAAAATTCAATTATGATTTAACTTTTAAAATGGTTCAATTTTTTATTACACATTTACATAATGGAAATAAATAATGTTTATAACCATCAGTATAATAAATATATTTTTTATCAATTTTTGAATTGGATTTATTCACTTCAATATAATAATTTTTTTCATAACATTTAAAAGTTTTACCACTATTAAAATCGGTCATAACTTTTTTACTTGAATTTGAAAAAATAATAATAAACATCATAACTATTACAAGTATCGCACCAATTATAAGTGGTGTATTTTCATTCCATTCAAAAAAGTTTCTTCTTTTTAAAAAGTCGTATTTCATCTTATTTCCTTTCTAATTTTTTGTTTATATCATTTAAAAGTTGATTTTGTTTTTTCAAAACTTCTGTTCTTATTTTTTCAACTTGAATATCTGATTTAATTTTTAATTTTTTAGTTTCATAGTTGAGGTAAGCACTAAAAAATAAGTAAGTGAATAACATTGCTATAAAAGCATAACCAGTATAACATTCCATAATTTTTCCTTTATAAATTTTATCTATATTTCCAGAATTTTTGTAGAATCGAAGTAACAATTTTACTTTGATTGTTTGATATTCTAGGTAAGTTACTCACATTAAACCATTTTAATCCATAAATTTCTCTATTTGGGAAGAATGAATAGTCAATATCTTTACCATTGAAACTAACAAAAAACAATCCAATATCTTTTTTCTTATTCTTCTGTAAAATAAAGTCCTCTAATTCATTTTTATTTAACTTGATATTTACTTCTTCTTCAACTTCACGAACGACACATTCTTTAATCGTTTCGTTCTCTTCAATTTTACCTTTAATAAAATCATAAGACTTCGCTTGTTTATGTGTCTTCGTTAAAAGTATTTTCACTTCATTTTTCTTAAAATCTATTTTATAAGGTATAATACCATAACTTTTTTCTTTCAACTATATTCTTTTTCGTTAGTATATTTATCAAATAGTTCAGGTTTAAAATCTTCAAGTAATTCATTCCAACTCGTAATTCTACTTCTTTTAACTAAACCATTTTCTGTTTCTTTTTCTGTTTCTTTTTCTGTTTCTTTTTCTGTTTCTTTTTCTGTTTCTTTTTCTGTTTCTTTTTCTGTTTCTTTTTTTATTTCTTTCATATAAAGTTCTTTCTTACAAAATGTACCATACTTGAACCACTTTGGACTTTCCCCAAAACTTTTATTGTATTTTTCGTAAGTCAATGTTACTTGCTCATTGGCAGTTTTCCCTTGCAACTCTTTATGACTACAATATGCCTGGGCAAAACCTGTTTTCGCATTTCTAAATACATCGTGATTTCTCCATTTGAAATTCTCAAACACTTCTTCAAGTGTTTCGACACCAAACACTCTAGCATCAAAAAATGCTTGCCCTTCTTTGTTTAATCTCGTTTTAATACAACCGAAGTCATCACAATTACTTTGACAATCAAGTCTTTCTTCTTTCCAAAAATTGTCAAATTCAAGTGTGGCATATGACGATAAAAGACTTGCCATTTTTTGAACTCTACCACCGAATGGATGAGTTTGTTTTTCATTACATTTTGGAAAATAAAGAGTGATTTCATCCGAACCTGTAAAACCCAAATTGGCATTGAATTTTTTAACAAGACTTATCATAGTTTTTTTCATAACTCTTGCTAAAAACAAATCATAAGGTTTAGTAAGTCCTTTCGTGAATTTACTAAACTTATGTCCATCAAGTCTAACCATAAGGTGCAAGTCATTTGGTACATTTACTTCATATTGTTTTTCTACTTGTTTGAATTCATTGTTTTTATCTAGAATATTCTTATTCATTTCAGTTCCTTCATATGTTTTTGAATTATTTATTTTTCAATAATACAAATATATCCATCTATATCATCTATACTAAATCTATAATAAGTTTTGTCACCTTCTAAATTAAAATCGCTTTTGATATCTATTTTAAAATCTTCATTGTTTAATTCTTTTAACACTTGATTAAAAATATATCCTGCACCTTCTATTGAAATTTCGTCAATGATATTGTTATGTTCAAGGAATTTTTGCTCATCAACTATCGCATCTACCATCGCATTCATTAACTCAATATCTACAAGCACTTCAATGTCTTTGATGTTTATTGAATAGAAACATTGGAATCTATTAAGTTGATTCCACTCAATTTTTCCGAATGAAATGTCTTCAATATCACTTAAATTTATACAAACTTTGTGAAATGATTTTATAATGTTTTCAATAATTTTTAATTTCATTTTTTCCCTTTAATATTCTTTAAACTTTTTAATCGATTAAAAGATTTTTGTTAATAACATCATAGACATTGTAACCATATTAAACATATAAGTTTCGTTACAAAACAGTGTATATGTATATTGTTTATAAAGTCTTTCAACTTCACTTTTACCTATTCTCAAATTGCCTTCTTTACTATATTGTTCTTTTGATAAATCCTTCAAAAATGATTTTGAATTTACTTTTTTTAATCTAAGATCTGATTCAAAGTTATTGATTTTTTTCATGCGACATCCTTTATTGATTTGAATTAAAAATTAAAGTGCTGTTCTAAGCACTTCATTCGTTCTTTTAAGTGTTTTTCTTAACTCATTTACATCTAATACAACTTCATTTTTTGAAATATATTCTTCTAATAAGTCAATTGCTTTTTTAGTTTTTTCGTCTTTTCTGTAACTCATTCTTTCTCTTAATTGAGTTACCATATCAAGTGTTACTTTTACAGGTTTATATGATGTTATTCTTTTTTCAAAACCATCTGTTCCCCAAGCAATTTCTGAAAGATATTCAACGGCATACTTTAATTCATAACTATCATTTTCTTCTAGTAAATCTGCGAATGCTACTAACCCAGTCATTCTCGCACCGATGTGTTTTAATAGTTCTCTATTTTCAACATTATACATAGAGTATTTTGCTCTTCTAACCATAAAATCTTGACCTTCTAATCCGTTTTCATTTTCAGTTAAAACCACTTTATCTAAATGTTTCCATAATTGATTTCTACTATTTTCCCAATAACCATCGCTAAATTGACCCATTAACTCGTTTTCTAAAATACTTTTTACTTTTTTGTCATTTGTTTTGATTGTTAATTTCATGTGCTTCCTTTTTGTTTTATTTTGTTTCTTTTTGTTTCTTTTTACATTATAATTATAACTTATTTTTTTTAATTTGTCAAGTGTTTTTAAAAATTTTTAAAAAATTTTACCACAATTAACAACTAAACCCTATTAATATCTGTGTCAGTTATTGTAATTTGCCCATATTTTTCAATATCAAAAATATAATTGGTCGTGCTTACACTCGCACTTGTAGATATTGAAATGTATTCATCAAAAGTTTTTTCCATTTTAGTGATTTTTAGACCATTGTCATAAACATCCTCTAAATTATGATAAAATAATCTTGATAATTCTTCTTCAAGTTTTGGAATAATTGAATCAGGTACTTCAAAATCAATATCAAAATATGGATATGATAAACCTTCATCAATGCTTCTTTTATATTCTTTATAAAATTTTTCATAATCTTTAAATTTTGTTTTTGAAATTACTTTCCCAATTCTGTTTTTAATTATTTTTAAATCTCTATTTTCATAATATAAACAATCATCTGCTTCAACAATAAGTGAAAATAAGTCATAAGATACATAACCACCCAAAAAACTCATTACCATTTGTTTAGTGATTTTATCATATTCAATTTCTTTTAGTGTTTTAAATTTCATGTGGTTCCTTTTTGTTTTATATCATAATTATAACTAAAATTTAATTAAAAGTCAAGTGTTTTTTAATGTTTTTTATTATAAATTCAATAAAGTTACATAAGTATAATCTTCGCTTTCACATTCAATTTCTGAAATATGGAATAATTGATTTAAAATATCATCATAAACATAACTTGCTTTCTCATCTAGTGTTTCACTTAATCTAATATCATAAAAATGTTCTACATATTTTAAGTCTTCATAAATTTCTTCTTTTAATTCTTTTATGCTTTTCATCGTGTCTCCTTTTGTTAATTTATATTATAATTATAACAGAAAGAAATAGATTTGTCAAGTAAAATCTATAAAAATTTTAAATTTATCTATAAATTTTTATTCCATATGGGTGTTTTAAAGTAGTATTTATCTCACTTCCTTTAAATGTACCACTACCAATGGGAAGTGGATTAAAGTGAAAGCAGGTTTTAGCAGTTGAACCTTCAAGAGAAAGTTTTGAATTTTCACAATATAATTTTTCTGAAGCAGACAAAAAAGAAAGAAGAAGTAAAATTAAAACCATCCTGAATACCCATCGTCATCGTTGTCTTCATCATTTGTATCTTTCTTTCTAATTAAAATGTATATATTACTTTTTTCTTTAATCATTTTTTCATTATTGACTGCTTCTAATTGAATTATGAATCCCCTATTCTGACCTGTATTACCATCTGATTTTATTTCAATATCAACTGTCGTTCCTGTTCCATCTGAATTTATAGTGATGTTTTTATCTAACTCGGTATAGTCAATTCCATCCTCAGCAGATAAAGAATAAGTTTTACAATTTATAGTTATATCGTCAGGTAATTTTTTTGAAATGTTTATATCTATCGTTATATTGGTATCTTCGTCAGGTGTATCTGTTTTGACTTGACTTGAAAGAATTGAAGAACGGTCAGTGGAAATGAAGTACGAAGTCATTGTTCCGGGAATTTCTAAGTTGCCATTATTGTCAAGGTTGAGGGTGGTAAATCCATTATACTCAACCCTATAACCAAATAATAAAGTGAAACAGAAGAGAACAGGTAAAAGTTTCATTTTTACATCCTTATATTATATCTTTATGTAATGCTGTTTGTAATAATTAACTATTTTTTTAAAAACTTCCATATTGGGAGTATATCTTACATTTTGTAAAATTGAGCATTCTTTTGAAAACTTTTCAAAATTATACTCATCTAATTTTTTTAAACATTTATTATAAGTTATTGCCATTGCTACAGTAGCACTTCTGCTTTCGCCTGCATCACAATGAATAATAAGATTATCTTTACTTGAAAATTTTATGATTTTTTTAATAGTTTCATTATCAATATCATCCCAAAAATGAATTCTAAGAACACTATTAAATTTCTTATATTCATCTTGGGTAATAAAATTGTCATTTGATATTGAAATAAGATTATAACTTGAAAAATCATTTGAATTTTTATTTATCATTAGCAAAGATTTCAATTCAAATTTTGAAATAATTGCCTTAATATGTTTATTAGAAGAGGTGTTAATATGTCTAACCATTTTTAAAAACCTTAATTTTTAAATTATTTAATTATAAATACTGCTTCAAACACTGCTTCAAATGTTTGATTTCGTGCAAGCAAATCCCTCCATTGTGCCTGGTGTCTTAATCGTTATTAAATAAATGCCATTTTTGATTTCGTCTTCACTCACATAAACTGTCACATCACTATTTTTGAACTTTTTATAATTGTTTTTTCCAACTTTTAACTTTTCACCTGTATTGTAACAAGTTCCTGTAGCATTTTCTGTCCCATCAGTGATAGCAATTTTAACTTTATATTTATCTTCTATTACAAGCAGTTTATCTTTAAATTTCCAACTAAGCATTACTCCATTTTCTTGTTTTTGAGTTGAAACACATTTATACTCAGCACCAAATAACCCTGCCACAACCATAACTAATAATAACATTTTTTTCATTTTACATCCTTTTTACTTTTATTTTTATTTTTCGTCTTTTTTGTTTTTATACAAACTAATCCATTGAATTCGTTTATCTTGAATTCATAAAAGGTTTTATTGCCTTTTAAATTATAATCACTTTTAATTTTTACTTCTATGCCGTTATCAATTTGTTCCTCAAACCCTAACTCTTTTAATAAAGTTTCAAAAATAACTCTTGCCCCGTCTATTGAAAAATCGTCAATTACATTTCTTGTTAAGAAACAATCTTCCTCATCTATCATCATTTCTGTAATAATGTTCATCAAGGCAACATTCACTAAAAATTCAAATTCATTCGTTTTTACTGAATAATAACAAAAATATCTTTCGATTGGTGTTCTATCAAACCCTTTATCTTCTTCTTTATAAGTTACATTTTCAATACCACACATAAATTTACAGATATTATTAAATGTTTTAACTATATCTTTTTTAAGTATTGGTGTCTTCTTTTTTGTCTTTTTTGCTTTTAAGTCATCTTCATTAACAACTTCAAGTAAAGCATTAACAATATCCTTTGAAACTAAATTCTCATCATTAGGATAACTCATTTCGTAACTCCTTAATCATTTTTTCTCTAAACATATATTTTATCTCATTCTTTCTTCTATGATGTTTATTTTTGTAATGAAGATTTTGTATTTTATTCATTTTATTACAGTCAAAATTTGACTGTCCCAAATTTAATATCTTCCAGACTTCATACTTTGTCATAATTGACTTTTTTAATTTTCTTCTATACACTCTAAAAGAATGCAAGTCGTCATAAAACGACGAACCATCACTTCGCATAAGTGATAACTCTCTCCACTCTTTAAATTTCCACTCAACCATTACTAATCCTCATATTTATAATCTTTAAGATTTACTAATGTGATTTTATCACTAATATCTATCTTTCCAGCATCAATATCTTTAATGGTTTTATTTTTTGTATCGACCTTTCTAATAATACAAAATACACTCATTCCAAAATCAAAATCCGTCTGTGGGTTTGCTATGATGAATTCATTCGGTTCATTTGAAACTATTTTATCTAAAAGTATATTCACTTCTTTTGTCATTTCTTCTCCTTTAAAGTTAATTTGATTAAGAAACAAGTTCTAATAATAGTCCCATTTCTGGGTTTCTTAAATCTAACACTCTTGTTTCTTCATCTTCTTCAATCTCTTCAAGTTCTAAGTCGTTGAAATATAGATATGAGTCAAGTTGTCTTCTTAACATATCTTCTACCCCTAATGGATCTTGTCCTGAAACTTGTGTCATTTTATTGTTTGCTAAAAAATAAAATGTATCACTATCAATAATACCAATCGTTTCTTCTCTATCTTTAGGTTTGATGTTTGTCTCGAAAACTATTTGACTCTTCTCTAACATTCTGTTATTGACTATATCTTCAGCATCACCTATGAAAAATTTGTAATTCAAATCAGGATGAGTTCCAGTATATAGATTCACCTTAACATTAAACAAATTTTTTGTTTTGAATTTCAATAATTCTGTTGCTCCATTTGGTCTTGGTGCATTTGTAATATCTCCTGAATAAGTGGCATTACCTGTCCAATTACTATTCCACCCGATTTTGGCAACACTATTTGTGGCACTTAAATCCAAATCAACCCTACTCGATAAAGTATCTTCTAAGTCAAGATTGAACCAATGAATTCCTACAACAGGATTATTGCTTATTTCAATTTTACTTCCAAAAGGAAAATTACCTACAAACTTTTTACCACTCTCAGGTAATGCGACTTTTATGTTACTATCAAACCCTATGATTTTGATATTACTTTCTTTAAGTTTTTTGTTTAACTTTTTAGAAAGTCTTTTGATGATAACTTTTTTAACCATTTTAAGATATTCATTGCTTACTTTTTTGTTATAACTGTCTAAAAATGTTTTACCATTTCTAACTTGATATTGTATCAAGTCGCCATCATTTGTTAGAAGTCTTGTATTAACTGCTCTATAAAGTTTTAAAATGTAACTAATATCCATTTCTTTAATGATTGACTTGATTTCACTTTTTGAATGTTCTTTAGAAGTTACCATTAAATATTCTGCTGTTTTAACAGGTTTATGGTATTTTTTAGATAATCTTGAAATTTTGTTTATAATACTTCTATTATATAAGTTTTTCATCATTACAAAAATTTCTTTATATCTATTGAAAATTTCAGCAAAGGGTTTATAACCATATAACTCGATATGTCTTTCAAGGTCATTTGAAAAATCTTTTCTCGACACTAACTCTTGGAATTCTATATTTTTAACAAATGGCATTTGATATCTGTTAGCAATCATTCTGAAGAAGTCTTCACCTTTTGCAGGAATACCTACTTTGTCTAATACCGACATTTTTAAGTCTTTGCTACCGATATCCCATTTTTGAATTAGATTGTATTTATCTTTAATTGAACCCTCAATCTTTTCAGATAAAATATCAGCAATTTCATATACTAAATCATTATCTAATGCGATGTTTTGTCTAATAACTTGAAATAGTTTTTCAAAAAATTCATTTTCACTCATTACTTCGATTGTTTTAATCTCATAACCATTTAAGAATTCTACAACACCTTCATCCTCTTCAAAATCCGTGGGTTTTACTCCTGTCAAGTAATGGAGAATTTGATAAAATATTCTTGTTCCTTCAACTTCACTATTGACAACATCTTCCCATCTTCTAAAAAATGTTTCTTTCAACTCATTATTTGAAATATAATACTTTGAAACAACATCAAAAGCAGCACTTAAACATTTATCGCTCATTCCTGAAAAATCAAAATAAACACCTTTTGAGAATAAATCCATAGAATATCTTTGTAAATTCTTTTCTTTTAAGTCTGTTTCGTCATCCTTAACTAAACCATTAAACAATTTCATTGCTACATTTTGTTTTATCATACAATTTTTCATTTATGCTCCTTTTTATTTATCATGTGATGTTATAATTATAATATAAAAATTTGAAAAAGTCAAGGACTTTTTCATCTTTTCTTAAAAAAGTTTATAAGTTTTGAAGGTATCGCTTTCAAACCACCTTTAATAGGTTCATCTTTCTTATTAGTTTCGCAACTAACCCTATTACTAACCTCATTTTCTTCAACTTGTTCCACTTTTTCTTTTGGTACTTCGTAAAGTGCTACTTCTTTGTCTGGTATGGTGGTATTTTTAGTTGGGTTCTCCTCAAAAAATTTCACATTAAACTTTTTGGTTACTTTTAACCATTCATTATGCACTTCTAGAACATCTATTTTTTCATCAAGTTCTTTCCATTTAATACTTGAAAAAACAAATTTCTGAGGTTCTATTTTTTGAAGTTTCTCCTTAAGATTATTTTTTTCAATATAATCTAACAATTTACTTTCTTTGATGATTTTCTTTTTTTCTAACCATCTTGTAAAAATTACATCCATAATTATTCCTTTTAAATTTATTTAAACAATTTTTATGAATAATTATAAATTAGACTTAAAAAACCACGAAAATTCTAAACATTGCCAAGGTCAGAAAATTCTTGGCAATCAAAAAACTCGACATTTACTTCTATTTCGCTCTTGTAAATTCTACCATCACATTCTTCAACCCGTGTCGATTTACAAACATAAGCATCATCTTCTTTTTTGAATACTTCGTTTTCCTCAACTTCACTGTCATTAATGATAAATGTTTCTTTGGTTGTTCTTCTGGCAATCGTTTTCAATTCATTACTTGAACTTTTTAACTCCGTAATAGATTCAAAACTCATTTCATTTGTTTTTGGACTCACATATCTTCTTGTAGTTTCAATACTCAAATGTCCTTCCTCTAAATCGAAAAATCTACTTTCTGCCAAGTCAAATCTATCTCTCATACTCGTAAGTGTATCAATATCAGAATTATTGTTTTCACATTCTTCACATTCTTCATACTCGTTACATTCTTCACATTCTTCACAATCGTTACATTCTTCACATTCTTCACAATCGTTACACTCTTGTTCTTCTTTTAAAACTTCATCAATGTGGATCAAATTGATATCCACTCCTAAAATTTTTGAAAAGACATCACCTAAAACCTCTTCGAAATTTTCAACATTATTTTTCATTTTCATTCTCCTCATCTTCTTTATCTTCGTTTATATTATCCAATTTTTCATTGAACTCTGCTTCATTATTAATACCTAAAACAATTTCATCTGGGATTAATATATATCTTTCACTATTGACAATAATAGGAATCCCTTCACCTTTTTTGATAGTGATAATATCATCTTCACAATACTCTAACCCTTTTGCTATTCTTGCCACTTTAACATTTTCAGTAAATGAAACTGTTTTTGTAGTTGCTAAAATAATACCTGATTCAGATTTAACTTCATCTTCTTTTTCTGCTTCGCGGATGCAAAGTAACATTTTATTTTTTGGAATGAAATTAGGTTTCATCTTTATCCTTTTTTTTGAATTTTTATTTTATAATCTATTTTATAATTATACTTTTTTTGAAAAGAAAAATTAACTAAAAATAAATTTTTTATAATCTTTTTTATAATTATACTTTTTTTGAAAAGAAAATAATTTTTAAAAAATATATTCTATTTCATAAACACTATTATCTTCTCCCAGTAAAGGCAACTCAAAATTTTTACCCATAACTTTCCACAAGTGAAATAAATTTTTATCTTCTCTTGTCTCATTTCTTTTTTTCAATTCATTCAACCCTATAAGTGACACATAAATTTTAGTATTAAAATTTTTATTGAACCATTTTTTTCTACTCTTGATTGAAAGATTTGTTAGGTCTATAACAAAATCTTTTCTTGCTCTCAACAATTCACTATTCTTTTTTTGTAGTAATTTATCTATTTCTTTTTGGTCTTCACTCGTTAAATTTTTCCAGATTTCATTATAGTTGTCTGTGTTATATTTTTCTTTACCATATTCAACTAAAATACTGTCTCTACTTAACACTTCAAGTTCATTTAAGTTTTCATTTATGTAAGTAGATTTTCCACAACCAGGTAACCCAACCATTAAATGGATAGTAGGTTTATTACTATCTTTTTTAGGTAAATCAATTTCTTCTAATTCAACTTTTACATCCCTTCCTTCTTGGTATTCAAAACATATATTTCCAGCAATATCATACTTTCTGAACTCATATAAATTTTTTAATAGTTTAATGTTATGTTTAAAGTATTGTTTAATTTGTCTTTCACTTTTTTGCCATAAAACTCCGTGATAGTTTATAGTGTAAAGCATATCTATATCTTCAGGACTCAAATGACCTTTATCTCCCATTAAGTAGTCAATAGCAATTAAAGTCGATAAATGCTCGTGTCCTGAATATAATGTTCTTCCTTTATCATTTATGAATTTTGCCGCAGGTTTTCCTAAGTCGTGTAATAATCCAACTTTTTTCATAAAGTCTGTTTTTGCTAAAGCAAATACCAAACAAGTATGTGTCCAAGTGTCATCTTCAAAATGATATGTTTCACTTGGAACGATTGTTTCTTTTAATACATTCATATAATCATTTTTTATTTTTATAAATAAATCTTTCATGTGCTATCCTTTTGTTTTATATTATAATTATAACAAAAAAGATGAAAAAAGTCAATAGTTTTTAAAACTTTTTTATACTTTTTTCAAAATAAAACAAGATTCATACCTTTCAAAAGATTGATTAGAAACTCTTCTCAATTCAATAGTTTTGTAAAAAATTTTAATTTCCCTAATGAATTCAAATTTCTCTTTTGCTATTTCAAGTAAATCTTGTCCTATTTCTTTTCCATCAATTTGTTTCGATATTACGAAAGAATATATTCCACCTTTGTTTAGTGAATTGAATGAATTTTCAACTGTTTTTCTCCAATACTTATCTAACCATTCTTCATAAGTAGGATAAAGATTTATACTTTGTAAATTCCCATCATATGATTCCAAGTCAAAATAAGGTGGGCAAAAGAAAACAATATCATAATCGTTATCTATAACCTTATCCATTTTTTCAGATGGTATGCAAAAAGTTTTAAGTTCTGGCAACTCATCAAACACATTCTCAAGTTTATGTAGTTCAATACAATTTTTTAAAACATTTTCTTGGACATCTATTATGTGGTATTTATTGGTCTTACCCCTTAAAGGTGATTTATCAATTGCTATCACAGGAGAACACCAACTTGCTGTGGGAATTAAAACATTGACCTTTTCCTTATTAACCATTTTATACACTTCATCTAAAAGAGTGTAATAAGTATTAGGTGAAAAAATTGATGGGAGCATTATAACAGTTTTTAAAGTTACAGCAAAAGATCTATAAATCCCTTTAATGCTGTTTGAAAAAACAGAAGGCATTGTAATTGACCTCATATTTTTACCCGTTTCAAGTGCTGCTTTGTATTTATCAAAAATTGTAGGATTGTTTTTTGATGAACTTTTTAAAATATCTTCAAGATTTATATTCCTTAAAGTGCTGGGTGAATTAGGTTTAATAATTACAATATCGTCTTTAATTTCAAGTTTTTCAATGGGTTTAAATTCTTTATAACTAAAATAAGTGTTATAAAATACTCTTAAAGTTTCATTATCATTTAGGAAATTATAAAACCATTCATAAAAGGCATCTAAATCATTTTTAAAACACACTTTTCTAATATCATCCTCTTTTAACCTTTCCCATAGTTTTGCTAAATTTGGTGTCTTTTTAAATTCATCAAGTGGTAAAGGAGTGATGTCTTTTCTCAAGACACCACAAAAATCCTCAAATGAGTGTTTCATTTTTTAACCTTTATTTTTTACAATTTGCTTTATGATATATTTCTATTTGCTGTGGATAATGTTTTTGTAATTCATACATCATAAAATCTTTTTGAGGTATTAAAATAACAAATAAAACACCCACTATTAAAATAACAAATAACGATTTTCTTCGTTCGAATGCTTTTTTGATGTTACCACCCTCATAAACAATAAAATCGTATGATTCAAAAAACATAAAACCACCGAACAGAACAACAGCAAAAAAGACAAGCATAACCGAAACATTTAAAGCACCTATTAACCATAATGATAATTCAAACATTTATTCTCCTTTTAAATTTTCAATTATAACATTATATCTTTGTAAATTGACACTTTTACCTATCTTTGCTGTCATTCTCAAACACTTAACAAAAATAATCATATATTTAGTATCTATTTTGCCATTTATTTTTAAGTCATTATCAAAAACTTTTATAATTCTGTTTTTAAAAGTTTTTAAAGTTGCTCCTTCAAAATAAACAGGGTAAGATTTATAAAACATTTCTAAAACATTATCAAAACTTCCTAATGTTTCTGAAAGCATTTCTTTGACAACGAGCAGAAAGTCTATTTGGTCTTCGGTCAAGTTGTGTTTTTTCATTTTTGTTCCTTTAAACTTACAAAAATTTCTTTAAGCATTGCACTCGCTTTTTTCATATCAATGTCTTGTCTGACTTTTAACTCTTTCATACACTCGCCGAAGTTTTTGCCACTTGAAACCAAATCGTGTAAAACAGTTGTCAATTCATCACTTGATAATTGTTTAGGTAAAACTTTTTCTGCTAATTTTTTTAGAAAATTCAACTCTTTTTCAACATCCACCCCATTTTTGATTGAGTCTTCAACTTGCTTAATAGATTTTTTTAATCCATCAATGATAAACAAGTCTGGATTTGGGTCAGTTGGGTTTTTGTCTTTTGCTAATTTCTCTATCGTGTCAATTAACATCATAATGAAATTTTTATTTTCTTTATCTTTCATTCTCATAATTTTCAATTCTTTAAAATTCATTTCCTTCTCCTTTTAATTTAATATGGGTGAATTTCATTTAAAACATCTTGAAATTTTTTAACCATTGTATTGACTTTTGATTTCACTTGATATTCATCTTCAAATTCCTGAGCATCGAATAAATAACGATTATACCCATCTACTTCAAAATGACTGTCTTTTAAATTATTCAATAATTTTTCCATTGCTTTTTTCAATAAAAATATCTCTTGATGATTTGCTTTTATTTTAAAAGTATTCATCTCATCTTTAACTTTTATTTTCATTAGACCTCCTTTGTCAATTTCACTTTACGATTTACGATTTTTGAACCGATTTGTAAAGTGGATTTTACAATAATTTCAATTTAATTCTTTAGCACTTTCTTCAATTTCAAAACATTCATTCAATGTATTTGATGTATCCTTATCTTCTCTAACTTCTATAAATCTTGGATGTAAAACACTATAAGTTCCATTTGAATTTTCACTTATCCCAGAACATTTAATAGTTACCACTTTACCAACTAAACTATCTTTATTCTCCGTTAAGTAATTCATCATTGCTTCAGGAATACCACCAGCAGTAGTTTTTAATTTTCCATCTGCTGTTTCACATACAATTCTATTAACAAAATTTTCATATTTTGTTCCGGAATTTCCATTTAATAAATCGGTTATGATGAGGTCTAATTCAATTTCTAATTTGAACTTCATTTGACTATTAGGTTTTCCGTCTTCCCAAACACTATCAGTATCTTTCAAAATGATACCTTCTTCTCCATTGTCTTTTGCTTCTAAATAACTATTCATAATTTCTTCATAAGTTGAAACCTCTTTATATTCAACTAAACCAATTTTAGAATTGATTTTATGGAATTCAATTAAATCTTTTCTTCTTTCATATAAAGGTTTTTCATATCTACCTTCTTGCCATTTATCAAGTGGTATAATATCCCAAGCAACCATATGAATTTTATTAAGTGCTTCGTTAGGAGTAATATCATAATTTTTTATAAAATTTTCAACATCTTTTTGTCTTGAACCTTTTTCTATAAGTTGTTTTAATGAATTCACTAACCCATTAGCAATATATCTATGAAAACCTTCAACCAATATCTCACCTGTAACTACAAGATTTTTTGATTCAATTCCTTCAAATGCTTTTTCTAAAAATAATTTTTTACCACTTCTCGCAAGTGTTTCAACTCTTCCGTTCTCATCAAAAATCAAATTACAAAATAATCCATCATATTTTATTTCTGAATATAATTTTTTACCAATCATTTTTTGTAGTTTTTTCTTATTGAAACTTATCGCACCCATATAATTGATAGTAGGTATTAAATTTTTATAAACTTTATTTATAAGTTTAGTGTTTATACCAACCTTCATATCTTTTGCTAAAATTTTGTCAAGCACTATCGCATCTCTCTCATTTAATTTACTTCTTAAAATAGTTACCATATCAATTGCTGCATTACCTGTAACTTCTCTATTTCTTAACTTGTCTAAATAGTCGAATACTGCTTCAAGTTGGAACTCTCCTGAAAAACTTTTACCCTTTGGGTACTTTTTAATGTTAAAGGTATAAAATGGATTGTAAGTGTAAAATAACACTTTTCTAAATAATTCATTATCATTTTCTTTTAACATAACTTGCTTTTGATTAGTTGAATTTTCACCTTTTAATTTTTCTAAAATTGATAATATCATTTTAACTCCTCTAAAATTTTTTTAAGTCTTATAACTTCACTATGTATATATACTTGCTCATTAAAATTTAATGATGTGTTTAAATCCACCTTTAACTTTTTTATCATTAATTCAATTCTTTGTCTTTCTGTCATGCGAATTCCTTTTCGTTTATTTACATTATAATTATAACAAAATAAAAATAAAAAGTCAAGTAAATTTTAAAATAAAATTACAAACTTTTACTCATTTGTTTATCAAAAGCACAAATAAGTTTATCATTTATTTCATTTAATTCTTCAAGTGTCAATTCTTTATCGAATAATTCTTTCATTAAAATTATAACATCGGCATTATCTGAACCAAATAATATCATTTTACAAACTTTTACATTCATAATAGTTTCCATTTCATACTCATCTGCTTCAAGAAATTCAATTTTTTCTTTAAGTCCAAAATTCATAATCGAAACTATTTCTGCTAAATCTTTAACTTTTATATTTATTATTTCATTTGTTAAATTTATTTTCAAGTGTATTCCTTTTTTGAATTTATAATATAATTATAACAAAAAAGAAAGAAGAAGTCAAGTAAAAATTATAAAAATTAAAAATTTACTTGAATAAATTTATACCCATTTAATAAATTATCTCTTTTATTGACACTATAAATTTTATATTCTTCATCGTCAATTATTTCAAAGTCATAACCCTTTTGATATAACTCCTTAGCAGTTTCAAGTGCATCTTCAAAAACTTCAAATTCTTCTTTGAATTGTGCTATATCATTCTTGTATTTTAAAACCAATTTATTCTCCTATAAAATTTTCCAGAAGTTCTATCACTTCATTTTCGTTATCACAAACATAATAATCACTTAATCTTCCTAGAATGTCATTTCTTATAATAGTGTCCAATTTTATTGCCTCTTCTTCACATTGTAGTCTCCCAAGTGGATTGAATTGACAACTTCTTCTTATTAAAATATCAATCGTCATAAATTTATCGTGTTTGTGAAATAAGTACTCTTTCAAAAATAAATCATCTGTATAAACACAACCAAGTAAAAATGGACTATCTGTGATTATAACATATTCATCTTCTTTTAAACCCTTATCTTTATAATACTTATCAACTCTCCATATCCTATGATATTGACTTGCAGAAATAAAGAATTGGTCTTGTAATTTTTTGTGTGATTCTTCATAAACTAAATCTTTGGCATATTCTGTAACCAATTCAATTTGCTTATTTAGTTTTTTAAAATGGTTAAACACTCCTGCGGCAATGGTCGATTTTCTACAACCAGGACCCCCATACAAATTTACAATCATTTTTATTCCTTAACTTTTTACTTCAACTAAACAATTTTTTCCATATTTATTTATTGCTTCTTTAACAGATTTAACATTTATTTCATTCTTAAGATTTTTAAACCTTACAGGTTTTTCAAGTGATTCCAACTCTAACCTTGTCGCTTTTTTAAGATTAAGTGGTAACTCAATTTCGATATAAAACGAACCTTTAACTCTTAAAGTAAAATTCAATTCCGTTAAGTAGTTAGGTAAAACTTTTTCAACTTGTAAGTTCGGATAAATGTGTTTTAATGAAGCAGCATAATTTTTTTTAACTTTTTTTAGTGCTGCTTCCATCCTCTCCTGGAAATTTGGAATGGTATTATCTAACATTCCCAAAAACTCATCTGATTTTATTTCTTTTGAATTATCTAATTCATAAGTCAATTTTAATATCATTACTCTTCCTTTTTCTCAAAACGGGGTTGAAACGAAGTTAAAAAGTTTTCGATATTCTTAACCCCTTCTTTAACATCTTTTAACTCGCAAGCAACTTTTTTGGCAATTTCTTCAACCAATGACTTTAATAGTTCCTCGTTATTTTCGTATTTCATTAACTATCCACATTCTTCGTGAATTCTGAATCAATGTTATTGAAAGCAGTATCTCTTTTATCTGTATTTTCATATTCCTCTATTGAAGATTGCCCATTTGAGAAAGTGAATTTTATTTTATTATCATCTGATTTCTCATATCTTGATATTAAAGTCATTGGATAAAGTTTATCATTTGTTCTAGCATAAATTATCATTATCGTTCCTTTTGTTTTTATTTAATTAAGATTTAATTAAAATTTTTGAGGTGTATAGTCGTGTAACTCAACACTAAAATTTTTATGATTTGGCAAATTGACTACCCTATTATGTGTATGTCCGTGAAGAACTAAATCATAATCATTTTCTTTAAGTCTTGATATATATTCATTCAATTCTTTACTATTTTGTTTCTTTATTTCAAGTGGATAGTGAGTAAATAAAATTTTTTTATTATTGATTGTTAAAATCATATTATCTAAAACTTTTTCAAAACCAATATCTAAATAGAATTGATTTGACTCTTTATCGTGATTACCCTTAATAAGGACTTTCTTACCATTCAATCTATCCATAATTGACTTATAAGAATCTTTTTTTGTTTTGTATGACTTATCCCAACCAATAGCAAAATCACCTAAATGCACTATAAGGTCGTCTTCTTTTACAACCTCATTCCACTTTTTTATAATGTACTCATTCATTTCGTATGTGTTATTAAAGGGCCTATCACAATAATTGATGATATTATCGTGATAGAAGTGTGTATCTGAAATTAAAAGCATTACATACTCTTATAAATTTTATAATGATTTCCATTATTTGTGGCGTTATCGATTATGAACTTAACAACTTCAAGGACTGTATTGAATTCTCTATCTGGTATATGGTAATTCCAAGTTGTGTCATTTGAGTATCTAAACTTCACTACATACTTTCCACTTTGATTTTGTAGATTGACTTTTCTTGAAATTTTAATATAACATCTTAAACCGTCAGGTGTAACAAATTCAGTATAACCTTTCTTACATTTTTCAATCATTTTATCTCCTTATTTTATTTTTATATATTTTTTATAATTATAATTTATTTTTAATAAAAAATTAACTTATTCTGGACATTCAAACTTAAACATCTCTTTCCATTTCACTTCTGGGTCTATTGCTTTTCCATCAGCAAAATAGCAAGTCACGATTCCTGTGTCTGGGTCAAGTTTCGCATATTTTTGATTAAATCTCTTTTCTGTAAATAACCCTAAACTATCATTATGGATAATTATCTTAATCTTAAATTTCTTTGATGATTTAATCGTAAATTTAAAATCTTCATTATACCTATCTATAAAAACTTTATAAAAAGGATAGTCAGGTAAAGTCGGTAAAACAACCTCAACAGGTGGTGGGGGTGGTAACAATGGATCTGGTGGAACGGGATTTGGGTCAGGGACGATACCTAATAAAATCAAAATATCGTCTTCCACTCCTTTTGCTTCAGGTAAAAATTTATTATAGAATGCTTCAATATCTCTTATTTTAACTTTTGAAGTGAAATTGACAGTTACTTCTTTTTCGATGTAACCCTTAGGAGGAACATATTGTGAATAATCTTTATCATAAGGCATAGGGAAAGCACTTATTGGTGGGAATTTCGCTTCTTTTTTGATGATTGGGTCACCTTCAACTTTACCACCGATTTCTCCTGTCTTAGTGTCGTTGAATTGTAGGCCTTCTACATCAATTTGAGCATTGTACTCGTGAGAAACTTCCTCAAAGTATTCTTCCATTCCATCTTCAAATATAGTTTTACAATAATTTATAAATGACTTAAAATTACACCCAGTCATAATGTTTTTACCACTTGGGGATTGAATGTATTCATTATCAATCCATTTATGATGTGCAACTTTTAAAGGAGTTTTAAAGAATTGATTTAATACCATTTTATCCATTATTAACATTAGGACTACCTTTTGCTAAAGCACCACCACAATCTATTGGGTCTCCAATTCTTGCGACAGGTTTCCCTTCTACAAACAAGTTACCACTACCAGCAGCAATTTTTCTTGGGTGTTTTTTAGCAGGACAAGAACCAGCGTGAGGTTCTAAGTCGTCACCTAATCTGGCAACAGGTTTTCCATTTATGAAAACACTCCCTGCTCCTGAAATTACATTCGTTGTGGGAAAACATCCGTGCCCTGTACCTGCATCCCCAATGGTTGAAATTGGTGGCATTACACTTCCACAAACCCAATGTGCTCAAACACATTGATTTTTTCAACTTTACCATCTTTTTCAATTTCTTTACTAACTCTTTTGCTGAATGAATACACAGGTTTTAAGTCGTGTCTTTTTAATTCCTTTTCCAAAACACCCATAAAGTATGGTGCTCCACCGATTAGGACTTTATCTATCCCATAAGTAATTGCTAAAACAGATAAGTACTCTGCTCTTTTTGTCATTTCTTCAAGTGTAGGGGCATCTTCAAAAGTCAATAATGATTTAACAGTTTCTTTTTCTGTCGGTTCGAAAACCCCTGCTGCTTTTTGTGATTCAGTCGCATTATGCTGTGTAAGGTTTAAAATGTTTTTCATAAAAACTCCTTTTTTATATTCATGTGATTTTGTATTATAATTATAACTAAAAGAAAATAAAAAGTCAAGTAAAATTAGACTTTTTATAAAAATTTTATTGGGATGCCTATCTCTTTTTCTAATTCGTGTTTTTTGATAATTGACCACAATTTATTTGACTTTTTTAAAAAATCGTAACTTCTAATTTTCGGGGCATTTACTTCAATTCCTTCAGCAACTTTTTTTTCAATTTCTTCAAGTGATTTTATATTTTGATGAAAATAATCAATTTGTAAAAAATTTTTAATGAAAGCACCTTTGGATTCATTTTCCGGGCAAACTAAATAATCTAATTTTAACATCATTTATCCTTGAAATACTTACAAATTTCATCTTTAAGGTTTTTATAATCCTTATCACTCAATTTAATTGACTTGCTTTTTTTATCATAATTTTTGGGTTTTGAAATTATTATCGAGGAAATGTATCCATTGTCTTTTGTAACGACTACATTTTCAAAGAACACTTTATAACCTATGTCGAATAAAAATTCTGTATTCCCAAATAATTTTGCTTCAAGTAACCCTTGGAATTTATCATCTATTTTACAATCACTCAAATCCATTGTCATTACGGACATTTCACTTTCTGTAAATCCAAGAGTATCTTGAACATTTTTTAAGAATCTTTTATTTACCATAAAGGCAGTATAAGTGTTTTTATCACTTTCCTTGTTTGTAACAATTTGCATAACTTCAAATCCTCTTCTAATATACGAAGCAACTAAATTCGCCAATGCCCTTGACGACTTTGCTTGAAGGTCATAGATTAACATTTTCAATCCTTTTTTAATTTATTAAAAAATTTCATTATTGAAGAATTCAACTTATAAGATTTACCGTATCGTTTATAACCTATCAACCTTAAAAATTTCTTAAATCTTTCATTCTTTAATTCTTTTTCAGAATATTTATCTTTAAGTTGTATTGACTTAAATTGACTTATCAACTCTAAGTTATGTATATAACTTTTATTGAGATTGTTTGCTAAACTATAAGCAATTAAGTTTTTGATATTATCATTTAAGAACATTTTAAGGTAATTGAATTTCATAAGAATTTTTTTATCTCTTTTACTTATATTTAATAATTCAATTATCTCTTCTTTATTAAGTTCTATAAAAATCTTGTTTATTGATTTATAAAATTCATTATAATCTGTTTCAAGTTTTAAATCAAATTCAAAAGTCGATAAATCTTTTAAGACTTCAATTTTTTCTTTAAATTCTTTTTCTTCTTCTTGTTTTAAAGTTTCCCTAATTTGTTTCAAGTCATATTTTTTAGATATGGTATCAATTTCAATAGTTTTATTTTCAAATTGTTCTTTTAGCAAAATTTCAAAAGTTAAAAGTGGGTTGGTATTGAATAAATTTTCCATATAAATTTTTTTAAGTGTCCATTTACCAAACTTGCTTAGTTTTAAATTCGCATAAGAATCAAACTCAACGAATAATGAATTCTTAACAAGGTACTTGTCAAGTTTTTTAATAATATCACTTTCCAATTCCTCGTAATCTATTATCCTATTAAATCGTTTATTCTTTAAGTAAAAATGAATATTCTTTGCTTGTCTATTTCTTTTGACTTGCTGTAATGAATTTATAACACTACCTGTCCCATCCGAAAAATGAAAATGATGATAAGAGTGGTTCAATATATTTATCCCAACTGTTATTGTAGGAGTATATATTAACAAATCCCACTCACTATGTTTGTCTTTTTTGAAAAACTCACTATAATCCTTATCCGTTTCACTTGTTATGCAAACAACATTAAAGTCCTTTTCAAAAATTTTTTTAATGATTTTAGCATAACTTTTATTTGTAGTTGATAAGGTGACTTTTCCATTTTTATTTTTTAAAGTGGATTCAATGGTATAGATGAACTCATCTAACTCCTTATAAACATAAAGGTTTGTTTTATCTCTATAAAAATTCTCATAATACTCTATATTTTTTCTGTTAATAAATTCAACTTCTATACCCGTTAAAAATGCATCCATAATCAATAAAGGTTTTTTAAATTTTTGTAATATATAAAAAAATTTTAGATTATTATAACTACCATAATCCCCCAAATTAGATTGACTATGTTCCACAAGTGATAAAAATTCATCAACTATAAAAAAATCAAACTGCTTTAAATCATACTTATATAAAGATTCAAATTGGCATATTAAACTATCTCCTTCAAAATACTTATCTTGATTATATAGTTTAAAATGAGGAAATTTTTCTTTATATTCTTTCGCAAGTGTTACCCTATTTGTAATTATTAAACATTTTTTATCTTTTTCCAAGTGTTTTATAAAATTAGTTTTACCCGTCCCCATTGCTGATTTTACAAAAATAACTTTATCTTCTTCCAACTCAATTTTCCCAAAAGTGTTTTCGAGAGTTTCAATATCTATATACCTTTGATTAAACACTTTTTTATTTTGAATAGGTGAAAAAATTTTATCTTGAAATTCATTTAAAATTCTTTTTTGATTATATTCTTTAAACTCTTTTGTGTTTTTTATCAAATCAAAAATTGAGAATGACTTTGACTTGTTAAAATGGTGGCAAAATTGTGGAGAATTTTTATAAATAAAGTATCCACCTTTTGTTTTTTCTTTTGGATGCTGTAAATTTATCAAGTCTTCTTTTTCTGATTTTATATTATAACCTAAATTTTCATATGTCCTTAAACATAAAGATAAGAGTGAATTATCGAAATTTGAAACTTCAATCTTACTTTCTTCATAATAAAAATCTAAAACATTTCCACCCTTAAATGTAATTATTTCATTCTCTTTAAATGTCGGTGCTTGAACGGAACTTATTCTTATTGAAGAATAATCGACTTTACAATAATCATTAATCAAGTGTTTAACATAATCTAATGCTTTTGTTCTACTAATAAAATTATTGTTACCAATAAATTCTATAACACCTTTCATATTAAAATTATCTACACCATTATAACTTCTACTCTCCCATAATGAAAAATTAAAATTATTTTTTTGTAAAATTTCAATAATATAATCACGATTGAAAGCATTTTTAACTTCATCAAAATCTACAATTATGAAACTGAATTCCTTACATAAAAACTTTTCCATTTCATAATTGTTCCTTTTTGAAATTGTTCCGTCTTCGGAAAAATTAAAACAACCATTTAACATCCAAAATTCTGAATTGACTTTATAAAAGTACTCTAATGGAATGTCTTTTGTATAAAATAAAAATTCGTTGTCTTCATTACCTAACGGATGTTTGCCTATGCCTTCAGACCTGAAAAATGATAATAACATTTTTTCTCCTTAAAATATATCCAACTCCATTATAGGAGTGTCAGCATTTCCATCGCATAAATTATGCTCAAAATAAGGACACCAATTACAAAATGTATCCTTCTTAGGAAAAGATTTTGTAGTTTCAATGGTATTTATAACCTTTTTAACTTCATCTTGAATTTTTTGTTTTTCTGATTTATCAAATTCAAATATTATATTCTTATTATGCTCAATAAATTCAAAATAAAGTTTTGCTTTTCCAGCAGGAAATAATGATAATGCCACAAGATAATAAATATACAATTGGATCTTATCTTGATTTTCATTAAATCTCCCTGTTTTGTGGTCTGTAATATAAACAATTTTTTCGTTTTTATCATAATACATTAAATCTATGAACCCTATTATATCAGACTCATAATTGTAATCTTTCACTTCTAAGGTATCAATATCAAGTCCAAACCCCATTTCTATAAATAATTCATTTCTTGATTTATAGTCTTGAATAGTATTGTTTTTTAAAATTTTTTTAAGTTGCTTAAATAACATTGACTTTTCTTCGCCTTGATAAACCTTAAATTCAAAATCAGCAATTTTTTTGATTTCGTCTTTCAAATAAAGTTCTATTCCTTTATGTAAAAATGACCCCTTTTCTAAACTCCTATTCATTACGAATGGAGTTTTGATTTTATCAATGTATTGGAGTTTGAACCTATGAGGACAATTCTTATAGGTGTTTATTTTTGAATAACTATAAGGCGAAAATTTTAAGTCCATTTTCATTCGCCTAAAAGTTTATTTGCTAAATTTTGCACATTGTCATCCTCTTCAAATCTTCTCGCAAATAACTCTGCTTCACTATCAATAGGTTTTAGTTGTTCTTTAATTTTTTGTTTAATCATTGACAATGCTTTATTAAAATTTTTAACTGTTATACCTTCGTCTTTTAGTTCATCTTTAATTGCTTTAATGTCCATTTTTAAGTCTTTTATTTCATTTTCAAGACTTAAAACCCTAATAGCACCACTTATTGCTTTTTGAATGTCTTCTTCTTCTGTTGAAACGATTTTTTCTTTAATCATCTTATCTCCTTGTTTTTTAATTTATAAATGATTTTATAATTATAATAAAAAATCACTTGTAAATTAACATTGTTAAATAATTTAAAAGGACTTAAAATGTCTTATGGGAACATTTATTTAAAACTTAAAAATCAATATAAACATTTAAGCACTTCTTCAAAAGTGAAGAATCATCATACAACTACAAAAAAAACTAAACGAGGTCACCTTTATGGCGATTTTGTTCCTGTAAATGAAGATAAATTTATCATAGTTAAAAACAAACAAAATGGTGGTAAAATAAAATATCGTTCTTCTTGGGAAAAGAAATTTCTCGAATGGTGTGATTCAAATCCCAATGTTACCAAAATAATTTCTGAAGGTGTAAAAATACCTTATTATTTTGATGGAAAAGATAGAAATTACTATCCAGATTTTGTTATAAATTTTAAAAATGAAGTTTTACTTCTTGAAATAAAACCAGCAAGTCAAGTTGATGACCCTATAAACATTGCTAAATTTGAAGCAGCAAAAAAATTTGCTGAAACAAGAAAAATAAAGTTTTTAATTCTTACAGAAAACGAATTAAAAAACCTTATTAAATCATAACATCGCCATATTCCCTTCAACCATAACATCTAACGATTGAGTTGAACTTTGAGCATCGTTCAATGATGTTAGATTAGGTGTTCTTTGTTTTCCATTTTCTGTTGTTTTTGTTATATTCAACCCACACTTTGGACAAACCATTGCTTTACCCATATCATTCATTGTAGATTTACATCTTGGACAAGTCATTTAATCTCCTTTATAAAATTTTTAATTTTGTCTTTAAATTCACTTTTTTTAACACTTGAAACTGTATCAATCGAAAACCCTATAATTTCGTTTTCATAAGTTTTTAATCTACAATCATACACTTCTTCAAAATGTTCAGAAATCTTATCTGCCATTTCAAACATTCTATCTTCGTCATCATTGAAACCTATAAAAACTTCTGATATATTCATTCTTTCTAAGATATTTTTTAAAGACATATTCTTCCTTTTTTAAGTGGTAACTATATCATAATTAGGCAAAAGAACCTAATTCAAACTTTTTACCTTGTCTAAGATTATCAACCTTTTCATTTTTTATTTTTTTCTTTTTAAGGTCAATCTCGGCACCAACATTGAAACCACAAGCAGGACAGGTCATAATGCTACCATTTGAGAACATTTCTGTCTTACATTTCGGGCATTTTAAATTCATATGAATCCTTTTTAAGTATTTAACTACTCAAAATCTTTTCAATTTCTTTAATACTTGTTTGTGAGCAATCACATTTCACAAATTCCGTAGAAATAACTTTTTTTCCACCAAGCATTTTTGAAATGTTACTCGTGAAATTGAAGAACACTGTATTGTCTTCTTTGTTTAATTTAATGTTATAAACATTTTCAAGATTTACAAATCTATTACCAACTTTTATCCATTTACACTCACTTGTCAATTCAGTAATAAAATCATATAACTCTTTTGAATCTTTGAAATTTTCAATTTCAAAAGAAGGCCTAACATTTTCAACATTATCTTTATTAGATTCTGTATTTTTAAAATTTAAAATAACACTCAATTTCTCAATATCATACACTATATTATTGATGTTTTTTGAATTATAAAAATTATTACTTCTTTCTACCCACATTTTTGCTCCTTTTAAGTATTTATGGATTCTTTCATTTTGTCCAGAAACTTTGATATTATAGTTTAAAAACTTACTATATATTCTTTTCTTTGATAGACTTGTCATAAAACAATAATCGCCGTTGTCCCCATAAAATGTTATTTTTATGATTTTATCTAAATTTACATATAATTTATCATCAATTTTAAAAAATTGTGATAACTCATCTTCATTAAATTCATTAAATTGTTTTTGAATATAAATATCCTCTCCATTAATGTTTATCATTACATCAAGTGTCGCAGACCATTTGTTCCCAAAATGTGTAATTTTGAGAATTTTGTCTTTACTATAAAATTCGTTATCCGTCGCTAATTTCATTTAATCTCTCCTTATTTTTACTCGTTATTATTTAATTTTAAAATAATCTGTTATAAGTCTTGATTAAATGAACTATATAATTATAACAGATTTATTTTAAATTGTCAAGTGTTTTTTGAATGATTTTAAAAATTTTATTCAAAATCTCCAAAATCAAAATCCCCACTCGATTCTTCAAACTTCAAATCACCTGCTGAGTCTTCAGGTACCCCAAAACTCGCATTTAATTGACTTGTCAAATCCGGTAAATTATTGTTATCTACCTCATTAACTTTTTGATTCATTTGTTTAATTCCTGCTTGCTCATCAACGATACCTTTAAAGGCCATCCTTGAAAAATCAACTTCTAATAAAACCTTTTCAAGTTTCCCCGTGTATCTATTTTTGTCTGCTTTTAATATAATTTGCTTTTGCTGTCTCAATTCTTCATTCGATAACATACTTGCGGCAAAATCTGCTGTAGCAATAACACCGATTGACTCTGAAATGTTCTCCATTCCTGCTTCCGTATTGTTATAAGAACTTCTATTCATTTGCGAACTTGAAATTATTATAATATCGTTTTGTTTTGCAAACCCGTGCAATTCTTCTGCTATACTTTTAAAATATGTATAAGAACCTTGACTTAATTTTGCTCTCGTTGATTTCATTAGGTTAAGATAATCAACCACGATATAATCCAACTTGATATTATGCTCATTTTCAATCTCATCTTTTAGGAATTGTAAATCAAATACACTAAAACCTCCAGCAGGATATTCCTTTACAAAAAATTTACCTGTGTAATCTTTAACTTTATCATATTTTGCCTTATACACTTCCCAACTCATATTGTCGAATTCGTGTAGTTGAGTGTAAAGTAGATTAGCATCAAATCTTTTTAGTATTTCTGCTTCTTCCATTTCAAGTGAAACATATAAACCATTTTTCTTCTGTAAAGACATACCTGCAGCAGTTGCTATTTTTAGTGCCGTGTTATGATGTAAAATTCCATTAGCATCATAATATAAATGTGGTGCATCTAATGATAAACCATATAAAAACTCATCTGTATTTTCTTTTATATTTAAGTGTTTAATTTTAACTAATCCTTCAACTGTTTCTAAATAATCTCCAACTTTTAAATCTTTAGCATAAATAATGTTTCCATTTATTACGAACCTGTGATTTAATGAAACCACAACTTCAATTCCGTTTTCAAGTGTAACTTCAACCCAATCCTCAGGTGTTTTTTTAACTAATTGTCTAATAGGCACAATACCATCTGGAGATTCAATATAACACTCATATTTTAAATCTGAAAATATATCACACTCATAACTCTCTTCTAAAAATTCATTGAATTCAAATAATTCACTTATTTCCATTGTTATTTTTTTTAAATCACTCATTATTTTCTCCTTTAAGTGTCCCTATTATATTAAAATACTTTATAAATTTAATGTTATGTTTTTCAATAGTTTTTTTGAATTTATAATTTTTTATTATAAACATCTTTATCCATTAAAAAAGAAATAGATTTCAGGTCTATTTCTTTTATGTATGTTATGCTTTTTTTTAAGAATTCAATTTTTTATTTCTTTTCCACTCTTCGAACTTTTTTCGTGTTTTTTCATCTACATATATATTCAATTTTGTATCTTTTCTTAAACATTTACCTCCGTGCGATGGCGCCAAAAATAAATTTAATGTTTTACTTCTGAAACCACCACCTAATAAATCGTCAAGAACATTTATTCCAGTTGAAATTTTTCTAAATTCTTCTTGATATTTTTTAAATCTATTTTCCAAGTCATTATGGAACTCTAAACCTAAATCCGTATCAAAATTATAATTTAGTGCCTTTTCAAATTTTACGATTATATCATTTTCAATATCGTCTTTTTGTTTTAATTCATCGACACTTTCCAAGATAGCATCCATCAATGAAATCTTTTTTAAGTGCCTTTGAGTGAATTGTATTAAAAAGTCAAAATTTTTTATATCTTGCTCATTTTTTAATTCTGTTTTAATGTAATTAAAAACATTCTGTTTTAAATTTTTGTCTAATCCACTTTCCATAACAAAAAGCGCCAATTCTTTAATTGACGGAGATTTCTCAAATTTTTTATGAAATTTTTCAATATATTGATATATCGTCTTAGTTTCAACTTTTTTAAAATTATTGCCTTCTAATTTTGAAAATACTCTGGCAAAATAAGCAGGATTCTTCATAAGGTGAAAAATTATAATTTTTTCTCCATCGAGATTGTCTAATTCATTCATATTGTTTCTCCTTTAAATATATTAAAAATGATTGTATTTGTATTTATAGTCATAATATAATTATAATATAATTGAAATTTAAAATTAACCTTAAGGATTTTATAATGTGTGTAATAATAGCAAAAAAAATAAAAAATATAAACGATGAGTTAGAATGGAACCTTTTTAAATTTAGGGACAGAGCATATGACCCAAAATATGTTCTTAAATCATTCATCTATAAAAATGTAGAAGTGTTATACCTTAAAGACAAAAAATCAGAATGGATTGAAGGGATAAATTCTTTTGGAATAACACTTGTATCTGCTGCCCTTGATAATCATTCAGATGCTTCAATAGGTGGTGGAAGTAACACCTCACAACTTTTTAGAGATTACTTAAAAACTGCCAATGAAAGAAATAGTATCATCATAAAAAGGGTATTAAGACAAACATCTATTGAAGATGCTCTTGAAGTTCTTGTGGATTCAAAATTTATTGGTAATACTTTCTTAACAGATGGTAAAAAACTTTTTAGTATTGAAATATCTATACCTCAAAAAAAATTATTAAATTACAGAAATTCTTCTGAAGATTTAGCAAATTTAAAATGGTCTGACTTCAAAGCAAAAATTATGAGCAATCTTGAAGAAACCGATTTTAAAGTTTCTGTTAAAGAAGCATCAACTGAAAGATTACTTATTAAAACCAACCACTCTATACAAATGAAAAATTTAGGATATCGTCCAGAACATAAAGGTTATAAGTCAAGTGTTAAAAGAAGAGAAATTGTTAAAAATTTTACGAAAAGCATTAAAACAGATTCTATTGAGAACATAATGTATCTTTTAACAAATCTTGACAACCCAAAACATTCAAAAAATCCTGAATTAAGACCACTAAGAACAAAAGAAAAAACTTCATTATCAAAAAAAGAAAAAGAAAAACAAAATATAACTGATTATTATACAACTGATATTTTTGGATTTTCACCTTCAAAAAGAACAATGTATTTATTACCTATTCATTCAAAAACAGAAAAAGGTAGTTTTGATAATAAAGAAACTCAATGCCATTTTATCACATTAAGTAGGAGTTTCCTTAAAGAAAACTTATGTGAAATTCTTTATACGGATATTAACGATTAAATTCGTTGAAATTTTCCTGAATTTCTTTTAGTGTCGAATTTTTAAGATATTTCAAATATTTATATGCCATTTCGTCATTTATTTTGAAATACCACTTTACTGCTTCTAAATAAACCGATTTTTTAATTTTAGGTTTTGAAGGATATCTAACAAACCCAACTTTCCCAAAAAGCAGTTGTATCAATTCAATAGATTTTTCTTGTGGTATTGCCATAACATTAAACTGATTTAATGTTTCTATAAACTTAGGTTCTGAACTTAAATGCTGTAAAAGCATATATTCGCTCACTTTCTTAAACTCTTCTTTGGGTAATTTACCATTAAAAAGTTTTTTGTGATAGTCAAACATACCTAATTTCTTCTCTTTTTTAACTTCACTTTCTTTTTTATGTTCTTCATCAAAAAATAATCCCATTTTGTTCTCCTTAAAATAGACTCCCGTCTTCAATAATTATATTTTTAAAAATTTTTTCATCTAATTTCCATCGCATAAATTTCATTAAATAATCTATCTTATTATAAATTATTTTTTGAAAGGTGTTTAGTTTTTTATTTTTAGATAAAAAGTATAAAGTATAAAAACTTATTTTCCCGTTTTGATATAATTGGAATATCTCATCAATTTCAATTTTTAAACTATTTTCCATTAAAAATTCAATGTCTGCCTGTATATATTTTAATGGATTTTTCATAATGTCTTTAAATTTATAATAATTGCTTCTATCTTTTAAATTATCGTGGCAATAATTCAAAAAGGTTTCAAAGTTACTTGCTGAGTATTTATAAGTTACAAAAATAGCAAGTAAAGCAATGAATTTCTTTTCGTAATTTTTAAAAGGTAATAAATAACTACTATAATGCTCAATAGTGTTTTTTGTATATTTTACACTTTTTAATCTTTTATTTATTTTCGAACCTTCATATATTCTTCTGAGTAATACATATAATTCTAAATCATCGTTCATAATTTCTCCTAAAAGAATCCTAATCCACTTAACTTGTTATCTTTTTGAACTTTTTTGCTCATTGCTAAATTTTTAATCACTTCACTTGCCTCGATATAATCTTCAATGTCTTCAACTCGAAAATTGTTTTTTTCGCAAAATCCAAGAATCCCATCTATTAAATCAAGTTGAGGATTCTTATTGAGGAACGAAACTATATTATTTTCTAATATAGTAATAATTTGTTCCTTATTTTCAGGAGTTGGGATTATAAATGGTATATCTTTTAATTTTATATTTTTCATCTTAACCTCAATATACCGACATCAATTTTAATAAAAATGCCATTAAAGTAATTTCTTTGTTTTTAGCAATTTTATCCATTTCTTGATACCTTGCCAATTCCCCAACTATCCCAGGTTGTTTTTGTGCTGGTAAAAATTCGTCCATTTTTTTCCAAAACCAAGTGTAAAAATTTGAAGGGTTATTGAGTAACATAACCATTCCTCTTGTCGTACTATAATTTTTTTCTTTAACTTTTTCCATTAAGTCGGTAAAAATATCATCTACATCCAAATTTTGGAGTTTTAGTTTTCCATTGACTACATTATCTTGTAATGAAATTGTCATATTTCTCATAGAAGGATAGTGCTTTTTAACTATTTCACCTATATCCTTTTTATCGTACTCAACACCTTCAATTTCGCAAATATCTATAAGTCTTTTATACATTTTTTTGGCAATTTCGTTTTTATGTTCTTGAAAAATAATATCAAAATCAAAAACAATAAATCTACTCAATAAAGGTTCTATGAATCTATCTTTATAGTTTCCTGTTAGAAAAAATCTAACATTACCAGCATATTGCTCAATCACTCCCCTTAAAATATCTTGTGCTCCTGCACTTCCTTGACTTGAAGTCGTTAGGTTATCTGCTTCGTCTAAAACCAATAGTTTTCTTTTACCTTGTGCTGACATAGTACTTGCAAAACTCACGATTTCATTTCTAATGGTCGAAACCGAATTATCCTGAGAAGCATTTATCCATTTTACATCTGAATCTAACTCGTGAATTAAAGCATTTAACATACTTCCCTTACCTGTATTATGAGATGAAACTTCATTTAGGAAGTATTGGTGCTTTTCACTATCAACAGTTAAGTCATAAACCGGTTTCACTTCATTTGTTTCTTCAATAAATAAAACCTCAATAATTCCTTTTTCACTTAAAATTTCTTGACCTATTTTTAAATCTTTTGAATAAACCCATCCGTTTTCAATTTCAAAAAGATGATTTTCGGCGACCTCCATAAAGTCAAGTTCTTCATTATATTCATAATATACTATAATAGTTTTCTCTTTTTTTGTTACGGATGCTATAACATTTTCAAATCCTGTATCTGTTTTAATTTTTAAAGTTGAATTATTGAAATAATAATCCAAATTTTTTACATCAATTAACATTTTATCTCCTTAATAAATTTTTCAAATTCTTGTGGTAACAAAATAATGGCACCAAATTTGAATTCTTTGTAAATCATTTTAGCATCATATTCATAATTACCTTTCAAACCAGCAATTTCTATATACATATTTTTTGAAGGAATATAAAAATCACATCGCATTCTTGAATTAGTATAATGTTTTTCCAATTCAAATTTTATATCATTTTCTTTCAATAAATCATAAAAATTTATTTCATAACTACTTCTCAATAAACCTTCACTGACTTTTTTTGTATATCCATATCTTGATTTATGATTTTCAATGGGATTATATAAAACCCCAATCTTATTTTCAATATCACTTTTAAAAAATTTTATGGGCTTAATAAATTCTTTAGGCACCACGAAATTACAATAATTTTTATATTTTTCAACATAAAAATCAATATAACTATTTTTTGAAGAATATTTTTTGAGAATTATATCATTTAATTGTTTGTTTTTTGAAATTGATTCTTTCGTATATTTTTTTAAATAACATTCACAATATTCTTCAAAATCCTTCGAATAAGTCCAATCCATTTTTATTCTATCAAAGTATTTTTGAATCGTGCTTCTGTTTTGTAATGATTCTTTCCATTTGTTTTGTCTTGACTTCCAAATCTGAAACGCCACACCAATAGGATATTTTTTAATTAGTTTTTCAAGTGAAAAGGTTGTTTGTCTTTCTTTCAACATTTTTTTAGCAGTTCCCTCATCATATCCTTTTTCTAAATAGTATTCAATTCTTGTCGTAAAAGTTTTTTTATATTTTTCAGGGGTGTTCCTTTACTAACTTTGATTTGATTTTCCCGTTTTTTGATTGTATCATAAATACTTGTTTTTGTGCTTCTTCAATACTAAATCCTCTATTAACCCAAAATGAAACGGTTGAAGGTTGCTGCTTTTCAAAAAAATCCATCTCTTTATTGTCAATAATCGCTTTTCTAAGTTTTAATAAAGTAACTTTTCCGTCTATATTTTGTTTAAAATTCAAATCTTTAAAATCATTCTCAAAGTATTTTTTTCTTCTTCTAATTCTTTTAGTTGTCTCGACTGCTTCTTCAAAAGTTTTAAAATTTAACCAATAAATGAATTTAGGATATTTACTTTTGAATTTCTTATCTTCTTTAATTAAATTTATTATACGACTTTTATTTTTATCCCAATTTTCTGAAATTTTTTTATATGCTATTTCATTTACTTCAAAAGTATCTTTTGAAACTTCATAGGTTAAGTTTTCAAATAATGTTTTTGATTTTAACAACGGGAATTTCTTCAATAATTCTTTTTTATGTAAAGAATCAACTCTAACTTCCACATTATTACCTTCAACACTACACCCTGGAGTGCTACTTACAAACATAATATTCGGAATATTACTTTTATCTATATACTCTTGAAATTTTTCCATAAGATAATCTGGTAAAACCACATCCTTTAATCTTTGGGGGCGATATTTCTCAACCCATAAGTCGTTAAACTTTTCATTATACACTAAATCTGGCATTTGTTCTCCTTTGTTTAATAAACTTCATGTGCCATTCACTTTTTGTTTTATAATTATACCATAAATAAAAACAAAAGTCAAGTAGATTTTTAATAATCTACTCGTTGAAACCTTAAATCTTTCATAACATTTTGTCTGATATCTACTTCAATGCTATTTTTTGAAGGGTCGTTTTCTTTTTCACCTGTTCCCATACCACTCCAACCTTTTGAACCAGCAGAAATATCGAATTCATCACTTACAAACGATGTCATTCTACATTCATTATTCGTATCATCTTCATCTATTTTGGCAAATTCATTTTTACATTCTTTAAGTGCCATAACTACATCGTTTTCTGCACTATTAAAATGTGCTCGGAATGTTCCTTTACCATTTACTAAATAAAAATTATACTGAATTTTTATAGGTTTATTAAATGAAATTTCATATGAAGTGCCCGATGAATTATAATCCACTATATCGTTATCATCATTTAAGGCATAAGCATTCAATAAATCTAAGGTACTTTGTTTGATTTTTTCGGGAATTTCAATTAAAAATTTCTTTGGTCGAATAGCAAAATTGTCAGTACTATATTCTATATAATGACTTGTTTCTTTCTTTAAAGTAACATTATAACATCTATAATATGGTTCTGTACTTGAATAAATATAATATAAACCTGACTCCAAATCATCAGTAATTTCTTTAACTTTTTTGAAAGAATTTAAAGTAATTGGGCACTCAACCTCATTAGAAACAAATTCAACTTCATCCTTATCATAATCAAATCTTACTTTTACATTTTTAAAAGTGTTATTCACTTCAAAAGGTAAAATAGGTAAAAAAAATTTACTTGAAGTTATATTCTCATCATTAGCATATAACGATATTTTAACATTTTCTATCTCTGGACATTTATTTTTGAATTTTAATAAAAAAATTTGACCTGATATTTTTGTAGTTATACTATATGACGATTCTAAATCAAAAGCATTTAAGCATTGATTTGAGTCTTTCACTAATTTTTTATCAGATTCGCTTGTTTTTAGACAAGACCCGTTTAACCCTAATATCAATAAAGGTATTAGAAATAGTTTTTTCATAATTTATCCTTTTTTATGATTGCATAATTATTTAACAATCTAATTTTTTACGATTTTACTATAACCCTTATTTTCAATTGTATAAATCTTATTGAAAATATCTTTATTTTTTATATCTTTATTATGGGTTATAAGAATTATCTCTTTTTCTATAAAATTTTTATGCAATAATTCCAGAATTTCATCAACACCATCCTCATCTAAACTGCCATTTATGAACTCATCTAAAAATAATATATTAAATGAAATTTTACTTTTTATTTCACTCAATTTCAAAAAAGCAAATAAAATAGCAATTATAACTCTCATTTTTTGTCCATTACTTAATGAGTTGAAACTATAATCTTTATTCCTATATATGATTCTTTCTTTGAAAAATTTATCTAAAATAAAATTATAAGACATTCCTAATTTTTCTAAATATAAATTTATGTGATAATTCAAAATTGGTATCTGCTCATCTATCAACTCACCTTTAAGGTTATCTTCACTTAACAAGATTTCAAGTTCTTTTAGGTCATTTATTTTTTGTGATAAATCGATATATTCATCTTTAAATTTTTTTAACGATTCTTTTTTCTCATCGATTAGTAAAGTATTTACCTCAATTTCTTTAAGATTTTTTATTTCATTTATTTTATTTTTTAAATCTATTATCTTTTTTTCTGCTTCAATTTGTTTAAATTGTTCCATTTTCAACTCAGAAATTTTATGTTTTTCAACATCAATATCTCTTAAAATGATTTCAAGATTTTTTTCAAAAGAAGATATATCCTCTTTTATCTTTTTAGCAGTTTCAACTTCATTTTTATAATCAAAATCAAATTTTGCCATTATTTCGTTACCACATTTCTCGCAGATTATTTTTTCATTTTCTGCTTTTTTAAATGCCTTTATATTTATGATATGCTTTTGTATATTGTTTTTAAAACTTTTTAGTTGATTTTCAATCATACTTTTTCTAGATAGTAATTTTTCAAGTGTAGTATTATCAATTTCTATCTTTTTTTCTAGCAATTTTTCAAGTGTTTTAATTTCATTTTCATAATTAGAGATTAGTTCTTGTTTTTTATCAATTATTTCTTGCTTTTGTTTTTTTGCTTTATTATATTCATTTTGTAAAGTTATAATATCACTTTTTAAAGTAGAAGTTTTAAACTCATTTTCTTTCATCAAGTCCTGAATATGTTTTTTATAGTTTTTAACTTTTTCTTTAATCTCGTTAAAAATAGAAGTATCTAAAAGTATTTGAAAAACTTGTTCTTTTTCTTTGGGGGATAATTCCATAAAATTTTTGCTATTAGTAACATTCGCTCCCAGATATAATAATTGCCCAAAAATCAATTCATTAAACCCAATCATTTCTTCGAATTTCTTCTGGTAATCTTTAGACTTAGCATCCAAGTCTAAAATTTTACCATTTACATATATTTCAAAAATGTTAGGTTTCATTCCTCTTTTAATAAAATATAAATCATCATTTATCATAAATTCAAGGGTAACTAATAATTTTTTACCTGCTGTGTCATTTATCATTTCTGCTAATTTAACTTTATTGAGTGATTTACCAAATAAAGCAAAGTATATTGCTGTCCCAATGGTTGATTTTCCTTGCCCATTTTTGCCTGACAATAAAGTCAATCCTGTCTCAGAAAATTCAATTGATTGTTCTTTTGAGTAAGACATAAAATTTTGTAGTGTCAATTTTTTGAAATGAATTTTCATATTTACTCCTGTATAATTTTACTTACTGTCATCTTCTTTTTCTTTGTCTTCTTTATCTGTTTTATCTTCTTCAGGTTCTTCCTCAATGACTTTATACCTTATAATTTCTGTTAAAGGAAACGAAGTTCTATCCCCGTGGTCGTCAAATACCCAGAAAGTATTGTCATCGTCATCTATAGAATCTAATTTATACCATTTTGTATCTATTAAAACTTTTAATGATTTTTCATCAATAAGTAATTGTTTTAACTTTTTTAAATTATCACTATTTATTTCCTCTAAAATTTGTCTAAGCATTTCTCACCCTTCATTATTAAATTTTAATACCTCATTTAAAATAGTATTAAGTTTTGAATCCAATCTTTTTTTGATGTATTCTAACCCCTTTACTTGAATATCTTCTTCAAGAATTTCTTTTTCTTTTGGGTCATATTTAATGTCTATCAACTCACTCAATTCCACATTATTCAAAACTTCAAATTCAAAATTCTTCTGTTTTAAGTCATATAAAATTTCATTATATTTACTATCTTTTGCTACATTGATATAGACATTGAATATATTTTTTTGGAGTATCTTTAGAATATCTTCATTCAATTCATCAAAATAAATGTCTTCGCCCAATCCACTTATTGTCCAAGGTTTTTTGTTATTGTCATCGTATTTTAACTTTATATGCATTGGAGAAGTTTCATTTTTTATAAATTCAATGTTCTTATCTGTATCAAGTATATAAAAACCTTTTACTTCTTCATAATCTCCCCATTCAAGTTGATATGGGGTACCAATATACATAACATTATCCTTTAACGATTTGTTATGATAATGTCCACTGAAAACCATTTTTGCTTTTGAAAATGTTTTAATGTCTATTTCTCCTGCGATATATTTATCAATATCTTTAAATTCAAAATGACCTAAAACAAAATCATTATATTCTTTTGGGATGTCATTTTTACTATCTATAATCCAGGGAACAAGAGTTAAATTTTCCAAATGAGTAACTTCATCTATATTGATAAACCCATCATAAAACTTGTTTAAATGTTTTACCAAACTTACATCACTCCTATTTCTAAAATATAAATCGTGATTTCCTTGAATGTTATAAAAAGTAATACTAAATTCTTTCAATAATTCTATAAATTCATTCACAAAATCATTAAAAAAATTTATATCAATTATAGACCTATTATCAAATAAGTCTCCCATTGAAATACATATCTTTATCTCTTTCTCTTGCATGACCTTAAACATTTCACGAAAAAATTCAATTTGAATATCAAAAATTTTTTTACTAAAATTCTTTTTTCCGAAATGTGGGTCACCCACTAAAACACATTTCAATCCAATCTCCTTGATATAATTTTTTATAATTATATCAAATGATTAAATTTTTATTAACTTCAATTTTTATTTCATATAAATTTTTTGTAATTCGTCCAATGTTTTATTTGTGATTGCTTCAACAGTATTTTTTGCGATTTTTCTTGCTGTTTGTCTTGGGCACCCTTGCGCCATTAAATCAAAAACAAATTGGGGTCTGTATGTTTCTTTAACTTCTTCAATGTTTCCGTTTCCACTTATAACTTTAACTGCTTCAACTTTAATTGCATCTACTAATTTTATTCTTAATGTTTCATTTACTATCATGTGATTCCTTTTTGTTTGAATTTATTTCGTAACTTCATCTTGTTACATTATAATTATAACAAAAAAGATTTTAAAAGTCAAGTGTTTTTATACAAAAATCCAAAAAAATTTAAAAAAATTCTGGATTTTGTATAAAATTTGAATTTTTTAGGATTGAACCTATTTTGTCAGGATCCAAATCCAACTTTTGAATTAAAGAAAGAGTCTTCTCAAGATTTGTTACTCCTTCTAAAAAGTTGATAATTGATAATTTTTCGATAATACCAATAAGTTTTTCACTATCAATTTTACCTTTATCTATTTCAAGAAAAGTTGAAAAGGGCAAAATATCCTTAACATCTTTTTCAAGACTTAGATAAAATTTTTTATCAAATATCATTTTAGTTTTAACTGACAAAGTTACCTCTTAAAATTGTTTCAATCTTATGCTTTTTCATAAGTTCCACATCATCTTGAGATAATCTTTCTTTATCTAATTCTTTATCAAATTCAATTTTTATAATTTGTCTAAAAACTTCTTTACCACCAACTTCTTTAACGAATTTTCTCAATTCCTTAATTTTTTCTGGATTGTCATTGATATATTTAAGCGCTTCTGCTCTTGAAGTTCTTCCTCTATGCCCAACTGGACTCTCCCCGAGGTATTGTTCTTTAATTTTTTGAGTTAAAGATTCCGTTTTTATGTCAATTTGTTTAGGGTCTTTTTTAGGACCTTTTCCATTTTCCCACCATTTATTGATAACATCGAAAAATTCAGATTTTTGCTCATCTGTTAAATCCGCAGGTGATTCTGCATCAAATTTTTTTAGCATATCAGCAAAAAATTTTCTATAATCTTTTTGTAATTGACTTAATTCTTGTGCCATTATGTTCCTTTTTATATTATTTAAAAATTAGTTATGATAAATTACTTTTATTGATTTAATACTATACCGATCCGCTGACCCAAAAACAATTTTATGTGATTTGTTTTTTAAGTCAAATAGCATTTGTAATGAAAGGCATTCATCAATTATATTCTTATTTGTATTATATTCCGTGCCATCTATCGAAAACTTCATATTTTTTTCGACACTACTATCCCCAGAATGTAAATCGTGTAAGACAATAAACACATCCATTTTATCAAAATTATTTTTTGATTGTGGTATAGTTACAGTCCACCCGTGTAAAAGATCTTTTACAATCGCAATATCAATTTTCTCATATAATTTTTTAGTTATTTCTGGATCTTTAGGAAAATCATAAACTTCGTATTTCGGGTAGAATCTATGTTTAAATAATACCATTGCTTCATCATCTGGATCTTGATTTAAAGTCGTTTCCAAATATAAGGTAGGTGTAGTTTCAAAAAATGAAACATATAAACAAGTCCCAGCATTAGAATATGTATTCACATACCATTTTTTTGAAGGAGAATCAATATGTATTGGTTCTGGTAAATCTAAGATACAGAATTCATTCTTCCCAATAACTTCATATCCATCTGTAGAATTATTATTGATATTATATTTTTTAATAATTCTATCATCAGATGAAATTATATAATCTTCTGCATCCGGAGACCCATAGATACCCCAAAATAAAAAATGTAACCCTTTATCTTTACATTCGGGTATTGATATTGTTTGTTTATCCGTAAAAAATAACATTTTATCAGTTATTCCTTCCACCCATTCAACATTTCGTAACTTTGCATCACCTGTGGGTTTGAAACTTGCCATTACAATCCTTTATAAATCACTTGTATTTTTTTCTTGTGCTTTTTTTCTTTTTGTCTGAGCAATCATTTGAAGTATCTCATCAAGATTCTCTTCATCATAGTCTTCTATTTCTTCATTTTTTTCAACTTCATTTTTAGTGTGTAGTGCTTTGAGTGTCATTTCAATACTATCCATATCAATTTTTTCTTGAATTTTCATAAGCATATCTTCTGTTCTTTCAAATAGTATTCTCGTTGATTGGTAAAGTTGTAACATCTCTCCTGTTTCAAGTTTATCTATCATTCTATCGTCGAATAACCTATCTTCTAATTTTGATAAATAGTCTTCAAGAACATTTAGTTTTGCACTTAACTTTTTGGCAAGTTGTATTAATTGAAGCGAAACTCCTAGACCTGATAATTTAACTCTTTTAATAAAGTCTTTGTCTGGGATTTTACCTTTGAAGAGTAACTCTTCAATAATAGCATCATCTTCTTTTGTTAAAAGATTTAACGATTTAAAAGTGTCTTGGGTTTCATATTTTTCTTCTTCAAAAGTACTTAATTCATCGAAGAAGTCATCCTCGATGACTTCTGCTTTAACAACATTATTAGACATTTTGACCCTTTGCTCGTTTTAAAAGTATTTAAAAAGTTTTAGTTAGGTAAAATGTTTTTAAGTTCTTCAAGTTC
>Ga0256837_1000055_pt1 | contig 100491 bp, 104 predicted proteins | sample 4562384metaG_FD_185976 | JGI IMG/M metagenome (GOLD analysis project Ga0256837, IMG submission 185976) | Hydrothermal vent microbial communities from Guaymas Basin, Mexico - 4561-384 | ecosystem: Environmental > Aquatic > Marine > Hydrothermal vents | place: Mexico: Guaymas Basin | collected...
GGTGGGAATGTAGGTCGCTGCCACTTTGAGTTTTTAACTAATTCTTCTCTTAACAACTATTCACTCTTACAATTGATCCCAATACTTCTTATCACTTCACTGTTAATTTTATGCTCTTCAATGTATTGCCAGCTTTTTATCACCTTTTATTCATAGCTATATTTCTTTCTTCTCAAACTTCTATCAAAATATGTCTTTGTGCTAAACGCTAAAAGAACTATTTATTCCCGCATATTTTTGTATGGTTAAAAGCAATAAGGTATAATAAGCCAATTAATGTATAGAAGGAATAATATTATGATGCCTAAAGAGCGATACAAAAAGTTAAAAGAGTATTTATCTGTCGAGAACCCTGTACTACTCGATGTGATCGATAAGTATCAAGAGCTTGATGAGATTGCTTATGAAGTGGGTTTGTTGGAGCCTACGAAGACCTATACCGAGCATATCTCTTGGTGGCCAATGATCTCTGTATTGGGAACATTCTCAGCGGGAAAATCGACATTTATCAATGAATATTTAGGTAAGAACGTGCAAGAGAGTGGGAATCAGGCGATTGATGATAAGTTTACCGTGATCTGTTATGGGAATAATGAAGAGACAATTACGCTACCGGGTCTTGCTCTTGATGCTGATCCTCGGTTTCCATTCTATAATATCAGTGAAGAGGTAAATAAGGTTGATCCTGGTGAGGGGAACAGGGTTAATATGTATCTACAGCTAAAGAGCTTGAAATCCGAGCGTATTAAAGGGAAGATCTTAATAGACTCTCCGGGATTCGATGCGGATAGTCAACGTGACGGTATTTTGAAGATCACCAGCCATATTGTAGAGATGTCAGATCTCGTTCTGATCTTTTTTGATGCACGACACCCCGAGCCAGGAGCGATGAGAGATACGCTGGAGCATCTGGTCTCAACAACTATTAAGCACCGTGATGCCAATAAGGTACTCTATATTCTGAATCAGATCGATACGACAGCCAAAGAGGATAACCTTGAGGATGTGATCGGTTCATGGCAAAGAGCACTCTCTAAAGAGGGGTTAGTCTCAGGTGACTTCTATGGGATATATAGTGAGAATGCCGCTTCACCGATTGAAGATGAGGCATTACGTACAAGACTAAAGGGTAAAAGGGATAGTGATCTTGCAAAGATATTGGATCGCATGGATAAGGTAGGTATTGAGAGAGCCTACCGTATCGTTAAGGCATTGGATGATTTTGCCAGAGAGATCAAAGAGGAGCAGATCCCAATGCTCAAAGAGGCATTGGAACAGTGGCGTGGTCGTGTAGTGGTTACCGATCTTGTTATTACGGGGCTGATCGCTGCATTGTTGATCGCTGGGGAAGTCAAAGGTGGGCTCTTTAGCGGTGTATCCGAGCATCCTATTATGCTTGGTGTGGCACTGGTTGGTGCTGTGGCGGTATGGTTCGCACTTCATATCAAGGCAAGTACTTTCTTTGCTAAACGTACATCTGCACATTATGTACCGATCAATAGTGCCGTATCCCGTGCAGTGCTACACCATACAACAGTCATGCGTTCACTCTTTGGGTTTGGTAAGAAGTGGCAGCAGAAGACTATAGAAAAGATAGATAGACTGATCGCACGCTCTAAAGAGTCGATCCAGAAGCTGAACGATCAATATGTCAGTCCGTCAGGGGATCATGAACAAGAGAAGGGTGTGTAGGTGAAGCACTATCTTCTGTGGGGGTTGCTTTCGGTAGCGGCATTTGCGAAAGTACACTATGCAAAGGTCGAGCCTTATGAGTCCGTTGTATTAAAAGCAGCTGTAAGCGGATTGGTTACAGAAGTTGAGCTTGATGCGGAAGGGCGAACGATCACACATGAACGTGTCATCGCATTGGATGACAAGCTTGACAAGATCAACCTAAGCGATACGAAAAAAAGTGTAGTGTTACTGGAGGAGATGTTAAAGCTCAATGAAGCGATCGCACGATCACTTAAAGAGAGTATGGAGAGACAAAAGGGCTATTTTGAGCGTATCTCCAAACTATCGACTGTATCGAAGACCCAAAAAGATAATGCATTTAGTGCCTATAGTGCGGCAAAGACACAGTATCTAGGAACCAAAGAGAAGATCATCTCTTTAAAGAAGCAGATCATCGATATGCAGTATCGTGTAGCACAGTTGCAAGATAGTATCGAAAAGAAGTCGATCGTTCTGAAGGATTGCTATTTGTATAAATTGATGGTAAGAGAGGGAGACTTTGTCGTACCCGGTACGCCGCTTGCACGCGTAGATGATGCAACACGTGCAAAACTGGTGCTCTTTTTAGAACCTGAAGAGTTAGAGAATATATCACAAAAACACATTTATATTAACGGCAAAGAGAGCCGTTTTAAGATCAATAAGGTATGGAAGGTCGCAGATGAAAAATTTATCTCTTCATATCGTACGGAGATATATATCCCCGCACCTAAAGATCACTTCTCCGAGTTGGTAAAGGTAGAGTTGAAATGAGTGAAATGAACTATAGTGCATGCGGACTTGATTGTTATGATGCGTGTCAGATCGTTACAAAAGGTGAAGGGCCCCCACATATCACCGGTGTGGAGAGTCATCCTGTAGGTAATGGGGCATTATGTACATTGCTCAATAAGAGTATTCATCAAGCAGAGCGTATTGTTCACCCCCGTGTTGACGGAAAAGAGGTGAGCATGGTTGAAGCGTTGGATGCGGTGGCTACTGCATTAAAGACAGCGCGTTCACTTCTATGGCGTGGTTCAGGAAATATGGGAGTAATGCAGGATGTGACCAATCTGCTTATGGAGAGGGTCGGTGGTTCGTTAACACACGGTTCTCTATGTGACGGGGCGGGAGATGCCGGTATCAAATTGAGCCGTGGTGTAAATCGTATCTTGCCTCCTGAGCAGATTGCCAAAGCTGATACCGTTGTTGTCTGGGGACGTAATGTTACCGTAACCAATGCCCATATTATGCCGTTCATCGAAGGGAAAAAACTGGTTGTCATAGACCCGGTAAAGACCGCTATTGCGAAAAAAGCGGGTCTGCATATGCAGATAGAGCCGCGTATGGACTACTATGTGGCGATCCTTCTTGCGCGTTTTGTCTTTATGGAAGATACCGAAGATACCGAGTGGCTGGAGGAGTTCGCACCGGAGTTTGATGACTTCTATGATTATACCAGAGAGCACCGTATTAAGGCAATCTTGGAGCATATCGGTACCGATCTGGGTGAGATGGGACGTATGCTGGAGTATCTTAGAGATCAGAAGGTGGTCTTTTTGGTTGGTGCCGGAGTGCAGAAGTACTCCACAGGCTCCTATACACTTCAAGCGATCGATGCTTTGGCGGCAACATTGGGGCTTTTTGGCAAAGAGGGGTGTGGGGTACACTACCTTGGCAGTTCACGACTAGGATTCGATGATCCTTTTGCTGTGGATACTACCAGTGTTCCCAAAGCAACCACGAACTTTTCCTACTTCGATACCGTGTTGGTACAAGGAGGTAACCCCGCCGCATCAATGCCTGATAGTAACCGTGTCATCAAGAGCTTAAAAGAGGTACAGAACCTTATCTACTTCGGGCTGTATGAGAATGAAACATCGGCGTTGGCGCGTATTGTGATCCCTGCCAAGAACTTCTTTGAAAAAGAGGATGTCAGGCTAAGCTACGGACACCACTATGTGAGCAAGATGAACAAGCTGATCGAGAGCGATATCGGTATCAGTGAGTATGATTTTACCAAACAGCTTTTTGGGAGATTAGGGCTTGAGGGGTTGAAACCGGAGGATGAGTATATTGCACATTGGCTTGGACAGTGTGAAAAGGAGGGTGAGTATCACCGCTCTCCTGCTTATGAGGCGTGTCCGTATGAAGAAGGTTTTGGAGAAGCGGGGGATGATGCGTTTGAGTTCATCGATGATTATGATGATGACTTCATCAACCCCAAACGTTTTACAAAGTATCGTAAACAGAGCAGCAAGAAGAAGTCTGACGAGCGTTTTTGGTTGCTTACACCTAAATCTGCAAAGTCTCTCAATACGCAGTTCTTCCGTGACAGCAGAGTGCAGATACATCCAAATGCCGGTTATGCGGAGGGAGAGGAGGTACGGCTTGTCTCTGAACACGGCAGCCATACCTTTACCGTACACCTCAATGAAGATATCAAGCCAAACTGTGTAGTGGTGACCAATAATACTGTAGGGGTGAACTACCTTACCCCAGCAATCTTGAGTGAAGAAGGATACAATGCCTGCTATCAGGAAGTGAAAGTAACTGTGGAGCAGATATGATCAAGCTTAATTGCGATCTGGGAGAGGGGTTTGGCATCTACCGTATAGGGGGGAAGATAACAAGATCATGCCCTATATCGATATGGCGAATCTTGCCTGTGGGTTTCATGCTTCTGACCCAATGCATATGCTTGAGAGTGTACGTTTTGCAAAGAAACACAATGTGGAGATCGGGGCGCATCCGGGCTATCCTGACCTTCAGGGATTTGGCAGACGTGTGATGCAGTGTACACCTGGTGAGGTGGAAGCGTTCATGCTCTACCAGATCGGAGCGCTGGATGCGATGTGCCGTGCGGAGGGAACAAAGGTCTCCTATGTCAAGCCGCATGGTGCGCTCTACAATGAGATGATGAGAGATCTGAGTCTATTTGAAATGATCGTTAAAAGTTTGGCGATGTATGAACATGATCTTTTGCTGGTTGTTCTCTCTTTGCCCGATATGACACCCTATGAGAAGATCTCTGCAGGTATGGGGTTTCATTGCGTTATGAACTCTTTGCCGACCGTGCCTATACGTCGGAGGGGAAACTGGTACCTCGTACGGAAGATGGAGCGGTCATTAGTGATGAAGCCGTGGTCTTAAAGCGTGTAGAGAGACTGCTCAAAGAGAGGACAGTGGAGAGTCAAGACGGTACACCGTTGCATCTGAAAGCCGATACCCTCTGTGTCCACAGCGATACCCAAAGTGCGCGTGATCTGGTCGTAGTGTTGCGGAGTCTGATCGATGTATATCGAGCTCGTTAGCTGTAACAGTGTCATGATGCGCTATGAAGCGCGTATCGATGAGACGATCCTTGACAGGGTACAGCAGGACTATCTTCGTCTTAAAAATATAGAAGGCTTTACGGAAGTGGTGCCATCCTATGCCTCTATCTGGATCGAGTTCGATACGGCACGATTTACCCTTGAAAGCGTACGGCAGAATATCACTACTGTTTTAAGTCCGTTGAAAAGCAAAAGAACAGTAGCACATTTTGACCTGCACGAAATTCCTGTGGACTACTCACAGGGGATCGACCTTGAATGCATTGCCAAGTTCGCCCAGTGTTCTGTAGAGGAGGTAATACGGCGGCATACGGAGCGAACCTACCGTGTTTATGCCATCGGCTTTATGGAGGGCTTTGCCTACCTGGGAACAGTCAATAGCCGCATTGCCGTACCCAAACTGGCAATCCCGCGTACCAAAGTGCCCAAAGGTGCGGTTGCCATTGCCAATGCTCAAACGGCGATCTACCCACTTGAGAGTGCGGGAGGGTGGAATATTGTCGGTGTGACCGATTTTGATGACTTCAAATTGTTCAAGGTTGGTGACAAAATACGCTTTATCGCAGTGAGGAGTGAGGAGTGAGGAGTGAGGAGTGTTGGTATGCATTGCTCCGCAATGCTTTTATTTTTAAAATACTTTTGAATCGGGGTGAGGACACTCTGACAAAGAGAGTGACTTATGGCATTTGAAGTGCTTTCTTCCGGTCTACTCTCAACCATACAGGATGAAGGGCGTCACGGTCTGATGCACAGGGGTATTACTCCTTCAGGTGCCATGGATAAATATGCCTACCGCTGGGCACTGCATCTGCTTGGTGAGGAATCGGGCAATGCCATAGAGGCGATGGTGGGGTTAAAGCTGAAAGTGTTGGCAGATACGACCGTTGCCATTGCCGGAGCCGATCTGGATATGCGGCTTGATGGCAAGCCTGTAGGGAACTGGTGCAGTTTTGCCGTTAAAAAGGGACAGGTGTTGCATTTTGCCAAACGCAGGGGATGGGGTGCGAGCCTATGTAGCGGTCAAGGGTGGATTTATGTTAGAGGCAATGGACGGTAGTGTCGCATCCACACCCCGTGAAAAGAGAGGCTATATGCTGAAAAAGGGGATATACTTTCGTTTGTACCGACCTTCTCTCATACTTTTTCCCGTCTTAAAGCCGAATATATCCCTTGCTATAGCACAGAGGTGACAACGCTAAGACTACTGCCCTCCTATCAATACCGTGACTTCAGTACACAAGCCAGAGAGACATTTTTTAATGCACATTATGAAGTGATACTGCAAAGCAGTGCGATGGGCTACAGGCTCAGCGGTGATGCCGTTGAAGGAACAGGCAGAGAGATACTCTCTGAAGCCATTGCCTACGGGGCAGTACAGATCCCTGCCGACGGTCAGCCGATCGTCCTGCTCTCTCAACGGCAGACCATTGGTGGCTACCCAAAGATGGGTGTGGTCGTAGAGGAGGATTGCTACAGACTGGCACAGCTTCCTCTTGGAGCGAAGGTTTGGTTTGTGTTTGGTTCTTTTGCTGGTTGTACCTCCTGAAATTCTCCAACTAGGCATTTTTAAAAAAAATCTTCTCCAATATGCCATTGTATCATTTCCTATAGAAGCATATACTGGTCTTATCTTATTGATCAGGAGTTCTTTATGAGAGATATACGAAAAGATGTACTAACACTAATAGAACAACAGCGGTATGAGGAAGCAATATCGTTGCTTTTTAGGTTTGATAACTCGGAGATAGAAGAGTGGGTCTACTGTTATGCACTCGGACAGTGTTATCGATATGCCCATAATCTTCCTTATGCAAGCTATTTTTTGGAGAAAGCAGACCTTTTGCATCCGGCATGTGTGGAAGTGGCATATGCACGAGGAAGTCTTTATGAGCTATCTTTTCAGTATGAAAGTGCCATATCTCAGTTTAAAAAGGTGATTGCTTTGTATCCGGACAGGATTGCGGCGTATAATCGGATAGGAGTTCTTTATAGTAGACAGGGAAAAGTAGAGGAGGCATTGATATGGTATGCAAAAGCGTTAGAGCGTATGGGAGTACGAGGTATACCAAAGTATAATGATGAATGGATTTCCGAAGGAATGCAGCGTCTTCGTAAATTAGGTTTTGACAAAGTATTTCCGACAAAACTGGAAGATTCAACGGATATTGAAATTTTAGAAGTGATCGTTAGAAATAATATTGGTGTATGTTATTTTGAAAAAAAAGTTTACGGTACGGCAAAGCAGTGGTTTCTTGATGCAATGGAACATCTTCAGCGAAATCATCTTCTTATAGACGGATATGATGCACCTTTGGTGTATATGGAAGCCATTAAAAAAAGAGAAATGAAGTCGCATGTGTCATCTTGTAGTATTGATAATGTTTAAAGGAGAAGTCTCTTAAGTATACTTCAATCTTTTATGTGGGAAACGCTTTTTTTCTTGAAAATGAATTTGCAAAGAAGTAGGCTGAATTCTTCTATGGAAGAGTGCAAAAAATATAAGTGAAAAATTTTAGGAAAGTAGGCTAAAAAAGACCCTATGTACAGATGTTTTTAGAGAAAAAACGGACTCTTTGAGAGAAACGATAACAACACTTTGCTATAATATCCCTAATAAAATTTTAGAATAAAAAGAGATCCCGTATTTAGTACGGGATGACGAAATGGATCAAAGATGACATTAGAAGAGTTAGATAAGAAATATGTACTACAGACCTATGCGCGTGACTATACCAATTTTGTAAAGGGCGTTGGGGCAACGCTGTATGACGAGGATGGAAATAACTATATCGATTTTGCATCGGGTATTGCGGTTAATTCGGTAGGGCATGGGAATGAGAGACTCACCAGTGCCATTTGTGAACAGGCAAAGAAGATCATTCATGTCTCCAACCTGCAGGTGATCGAGCCGCAGGCAAAATTGGCTGAACGTATGGTGACGCTGAGTGGGTACGATATGGGTGTATTCTTCGCCAACTCTGGTGCGGAGGCGAATGAGGGTGCTATCAAGATCGCGCGTAAGTATGGTGAGACGCAGTTTGATAAAAAACGCTACAAAGTCATTACATTAGAGCATTCGTTCCATGGGCGTACTATTACAACCGTTAAAGCAACAGGGCAGGAGAGCTTTCATACACCGCACTTCTCACCGTACCCTGATGGATTTGGTTATGTGCCGAGCATTGCCGATGTCTATGATGCTATTGATGATGAGACCGTAGCAGTCTTGTTGGAGCTGGTACAAGGTGAGGGTGGTGTGCAGCCGTTTGAGAAAGAGGAGGTACAGAAGCTTACCGCATATCTTAAAGAGAAAGATGTACTGCTGATCGTTGATGAGGTGCAGACGGGGGTCTACCGTACGGGTGAGTTCCTCGCTTCCAATCTTTATGAGATAGAACCTGATATTATTACACTTGCCAAAGGACTTGGTGGTGGAGTGCCTATCGGTGCGGTGATGACCAAGCATAAAGATATTCTCAAAGCCGGAGATCACGGCAGTACCTTTGGTGGGAACTATCTCTCGACTGCTGCGGGGTTGGCGGTGCTGGATATTCTTTCTGAGGAGTATGACAGCGGCAGATTGCATGAGACATTGCTTTACTTTGAAGGAAAACTGCAAGAGATGGCAGTAAAGTATGAGAACCTTTTTGAAAAAGAGGTGGGACTCGGGTTGATGCGCGGACTGCGTGCCAAGAGTGCCGAAATTCAGGGTGATGTACTGAAAAATGCACTCAAAGAGAGACTGATCATTCTGAAAGCGGGGCGTAATACGGTACGTTTCCTGCCGAGTCTGACCATCACCAAAGCAGAGATCGATGAAGGATTCAAGCGTTTTGAAGCGGCTGTTTCTTCTTTGTAGTCTACTGACACTTCCGCTGATGGCGGATGAGTTGGAGGATATTCTCTCTCACAATAAAACATTGATGTTCGAGTATGATCTGGAGCGAAATGAGCTAGAGAGCGATAAGCTCTCCAAAAGTTGGCTTAACCCTGTAATGATACGCTATAATCGAAGTTATACTACCCAGTTTCCGGGTGATCGGTTGGGTACGGGTAATTTCTCCGTCACTATAGACCAGCCTATTTTCCGTTCGGGTGGGATCTACTATGCAATCAAGTATGCTGATTCATTTAGAAAGCTCAACCGTACACAGATCGTACTTCAAAAGCGTCAGATGATCGCAGATGCAGTCTCAATACTTTTTCAGCTTAAGCGTAATCGATTGATGCAGAAGAAGTTGAGCTATCAGATCGCCAATGACAAGATCGATATCCGTCAAAAAAGGGATAGTTACCGTGCAGGATTGCTTGACAGTAGTTTTTTGGATCAGGCGATATTGAAAAAGAGTCAGGATGAAGCAAGCCGTTTGGAGTTGAAGCTAAGCTATCTGGAGTTACAGCAACGTTTTTCACTGCTAAGTGACAAAGAGCCTCAGAAACTAAGATTGCCCAAGTTGAAACTGGTGACAAAAGAGAAGTATCATCAGGAGAACCTTGAGCTTAAGCGGGATATACTGAATGCACAAGAGCGTGACTACGAAGCAAAGATGACCGTTGCACAATATTTGCCTTCACTCTCACTTCAAGGGCAGTATCTTGACGGTGACCTGAACCCTCTTTGGTCGAGCAGCGGTGTCAAAGAACGTTATTATAACTACGGATTTACGATCTCTATGCCTATCGATCTCAATAGCCTTAGTGATATAGAGTCGAGCAAAGTAGCGAAACTAAGAGCACAAACTGAGGTGCTGGATAGGGAAGAGACGGTGGATGAGGAGTATCAATGGGTGGTGAACACATTAGGAATACTCTCTAAAAAGATCGCTTTGGCAAAAGAGGATGAAAAGATATACCGTAATCTCTATCGAGTTACGAAGAACCTTGCAAAAGCGGGTGAAAAGACACAGTTAGATGTGGATGTGATGCACAACTCTCTACAGATACGAAAGCTCGACCAGCAGATCTATGAGATCGATAAACAGTTGGAACTCTTAAAACTCTATACACGGATGGAACATGTACTTTAGCGAATATATGAACGAATGGCTCTATGGTGAAGAGGGCTACTATAAGCACTTTAAGGATATTGGGAAAGAGGGAGACTTCTATACGGCAGTGAGTACCAGCGCTTTCTTTGGTGCAAGTATTGCCAACCATTTTTTTAAAATGCTGCAAGAGGGACGGACAGAACGTAACGGTTGGCTCATTGAGATAGGTGCGCATCAGGGGTATCTGCTGTGCGATATGATACAGTGGCTCTATACGTGTGATCCGACACTTGTGCAGAGTTTGAAGTTCGGTATTGTCGAGCGTCAACCGCATGTCAAAGAGGCACAGCTCGCCTATATACGCTCACGCTTTGGTGATGATGTGCAGGTGACACACTTTGATGATATATCACAAGTGAATGTCGATTACGCCTTTTTTGTCGCCAATGAGATATTCGATGCATTTCCGTGTGAGCTTTATAAAGATGAGCAGATCGCAACGGTTAAGGAGCATCAGATCGGATGGGAAGATGCATCTAAGGAACTGAAGTTGTGGGCGGAGAAACACTACCTGAAAACCGGAGAGATCGCTGTAGGTTATGAAACCTTTGCCAACGCGATGGCATCGGGAGTGAAGCGGTGTGACTTCGTAACGTTCGATTATGGAGAGAAGTATGTCAGAAACGATTTCTCCATACGTGTCTACCGTAAGCATGAGACATTCCCGCTCTTTGATGAAGCGCTGAATCTGGCAGAGTCGTTTCAAAAAGATGACATTACCTATGATGTGAATTTTGCGCATGTCTTAGAAGCCTTTGAGTCTGCCGGATTTAAGGAAGAGGGGTATGAGACGCAAGCAAGAGCACTGATACGTTTTGGGATCATCGATATTCTAGAACAGTTCGCCAAGCAGACAACGCAGGCGAACTATCTAAGAGAAGCGGATAAGATCAAAACATTGATCGCCCCGACAATGATGGGGGATCGTTTTAAGATGATACACCTCTCAAAGTAGAGAGGATATATGCTGTCTACTGCATGGACTTTAGCATGATACAGCGTTTGATCGCACCGGATTCTCCGCCTAGCATAGCGGTATATTTATCGAACTTCTCTTGACCGATCATAGCAGTACACTCCTCTTTACTCATACTCTGTACAGAAGAGTTATTGGGAGTAGCGGTGGGAACGGTTGTTGGTGCAGATGCTACTGAAGGTGTGACTTTTGGTTTTTTTACATCGGTTGGATACATATATTCAGGAGTGAAGTTGTCGTCTTGAACCTCTTTGAGTTGATGTACCTTTACGGGCTTGACCGGAGTAATGGTCTGTTCTTGTACCGGTTCTGGTGCCGGTTGCGGTGCTACCCTGGCTGCTACGGGTTCATGATAGAGCATCGGTGCTTGAGATACACAACCGTTCAATAATAGTAGGGTACCGATAGATAGTATGATATGTTTTGTCATAGGTTCTCCTTTATAAGTCGATTTACTTTACTGCACAATGATCACAACAGCGATCGCAAAACCTCCGTCATGACTGATGGAAAGTGAAGACTCTTTGATCTGATGTACCTTTTGCGCCTCTTTTGTCAAGCGAAAATAGGGCGCACCTTTATGATCCTTGGCAATAATAATATCATGAAACGCAAGTTGCCCGCCAATACCACATCCAAGTGCTTTGGAAATGGCCTCTTTTGCTGCCCAGAATCCGGCAAGTGTCTCGATCTTCCTTGCAACGGCGATCTCCTTGGAAGAGAGAAAGCGTTGCTTAAACTTAATACCAAAACGTGTAACCAGTTTTTCGACCCTTTGGATCTGAATAATATCCGTACCGACTTTCATTGTTATAAGTGTAGCCAAAAATTTTTAGTGGAGGGAGAGGAGAGGAGGTTTATCGTTGCCATTTAGGTATTTTTTTCAATATGTAGAATACGGTAACCGAGCGTATAACTGTTCTTGATCAGTTTTTCATCATTATGAGTCTCTTCACTGATCTTCTTATTGAGTCTGTAGATAAGTTGTATGAGTTTATTGTCATGGGAGTTATCCGGTATCTCATCATCCCAAATATGATAGATCAATGCATCGTTTGAGACATACTTATTGATGTTCCGTGCCAGGATACTCATGGCCTGCCGCTCTTTTTTAGTCAGTTTTATCACATTCGAACCATGGCTGAGGATCTGATTGTGGCTGTCCCATACAAGATCGTCACGTAAGACGATAGTATAATCGGCGGTCATCTTTTCGATCACTTTGTTAAGTGTGTTGTTCAAGGCGGTAAAGTCAATAGGTTTTACCAGGTAGGCTTCGAGCTTTAAACTGACCGCATCAAGAAGAAGCTCTCTGTCAGAGTGTCCTGTGATCATGATAATAGGTGTGTTCTCATCGTGTTGTCGTATCTCTTTTGCAACACTTAGCCCATCGATCTGAGGCATATAGATATCTAGGATGATAATGTCAGGGTTTTTCTCTTTATAGAGGTCTAATGCTTCTTGCCCGTCATGTGCTACATATATCTGGTTGAAGTAATCTTTTAGAAGAAGCAGAAAGTTCTCTTGGATCAACGTGTCATCTTCCGCATATAACAGTGTAAGATTATGCATACTTCATCCCTTTCTTTATTTTACAGCACATATTGTCCAAATATAAAATATATGTGTTAATCATATCACTTTTTTATTTTTCCCTAACTTAGATAGTCATGCCAATAGAGCTAATTAGGAAAATTCAGCCTATAGGATAGTATCTTTTTATCTGTAAATTATCATAAATCACATCCACTCTACCACTTTTGAGACTTCATCGGCAATAAAACACTTAATGTGTGTATTTTCCAGTGGTTTATTGGGAATAACCGCTTTTTTGAACCCTTGTGTCTCCATCTCTTTAAGACGCTGGGTCAATCCACTGATCTCCCGTATCTCTCCTGTCAGTGAGACTTCGCCTAAAAAGAGGGTTTCACTGCTAAGTTCTCTGTCTCTGTAACTACTTAGTATCGCTGCGATAATGGCAAGGTCGGCAGCGGGTTCGGTGATCTTGATACCGCCTGAGATATTGATGAACACATCGTATGTTCCCAGTGGTAGGTCAAGCTTCTTCTCCAAAAGTGCAAGTAGCATATTGAGCCTGTTATTGTCAAATCCGGTGGAGCTGCGTTTAGGGTGTCCGTAGGCTTCGGAGACAAGTGCCTGTACTTCGATAATAATGGGGCGGCTTCCTTCCATGATGATGGTCAGTGCGGAACCTGACTGAAGTTTCTCTTTATTAAAGAAACGCCCTGCCATACTCTTGGCATCGCTCAAGCCTTCTTTATTCATCTCGAAAATACCCACTTCATTGGTGGAGCCGAAACGGTTCTTAAAGCCACGAAGTAAGCGTAGCTCAGAGTTGGAGTCCCCTTCGAAGTATAGAACGGTATCGACCATATGCTCCAGTACCCTTGGCCCAGCGATAGAACCGTCTTTGGTAATATGCCCGATGATGAAAATAGGAATATGCAAGCTTTTGGCAATGCGCATCAGCTCAAAGGTGATGGTACGTACCTGTGTGACCGACCCTGGAGCCGAGGGGGTCTCGTCGGAGTAGAGGGTCTGGATGGAGTCGATAACAATAAAATCATAGTTTCGGTTGTTGATCTCGGCAATGACGGAGGTTAGGTTTATCTCTGAGAGCAGATAGAGTTTGTCATGATTCGCTCCCAGACGGTTGGCTCGCAGCTTGATCTGTCCGGCAGACTCCTCTCCCGAGACATAGAGTACCGGTTTATTCTGCTGTGTCAGGTTGCCCGCGATCTTTAAAAGCAGGGTGGATTTCCCGATACCCGGACTTCCTCCGATCAGGGTGAGTGAACCCGGAACGATCCCTCCGCCAAGTACGAGGTCGAGTTCACGGCTTCCGGATGCAAAACGGGTGATGTTGTCTTCATTCACTTCCGTAATGGGTGTGGCTTTTGCTTTTGTGGCCGTACTGCTTGATGCGGCTGTTTCTTTGAGGAACTTGATCTGATCGGCGGTTAGCTCGACCATACTCTCCCACTCACCGCAGGAGGTACACTTTCCCATCCATCGCGGAGATTGGAATCCGCATGCTTGACACTCGAACAGGGTTTTTTTCTTTGCCATGATCTACTCTCTTGTTGGGATGATGGGAAGTATATAATATTTTTTTAAAGGAGGTTCAAAAAATGTCAAATTGCCATATTTTGAACCTGTGAGAGACGGATATTAGATGAATATCTCATCTAAAATGGTATTGACATAATCGTTGGCTTTAAAGCGGATGAGATCGGCAGGCTGCTCTCCCGTACCGATATAGAAGATAGGCATTTGAAGCTCATTGGCGATACTGAGTACCGACCCTCCCTTTGCTGTACCGTCAAGTTTGGTGATGATGATACCGTCGATTCCGATCATCTCATTGAAGGCTTTTGCCTGGTTGATAGAAGAGCTTCCCTGTGTTCCGTCAAGGATAAGCATCTTTCGATGCGGTGCGCCCTCCATCGCTTTGTTCGCGACACGGATCATCTTCTTAAGCTCTTCACTCAGATTGGTCTGTGTGTGCAGACGACCGGCGGTGTCGATGATGACATGCTCTGATCCTCTTGCCTTTGCCGCTTCGATCGTATCGTAGACCACAGCGGAAGGGTCGTGCCCTTGTTGGGTCGCAACGATGGGAATATCGAGTTTGTTCGCCCAGCGTGTCAACTGTTCGATGGCTGCGGCACGGAAGGTATCGCCCGCACCCAATATCACCCCTTTGCCTTCTTGTTTGTAACGGTAGGCGAGTTTGGAAATGGTTGTGGTCTTTCCTGCACCGTTGACCCCGATGATCATTTCGACATAGGGTTTTGCATCGCTCTCTTTCCAGTCGGCTTTGTATTGAAACACGGAGATAAGGGAGTTGAACGCCTGAATACGGTTGATCTTTTCTGGCAGGGTCTCAAGCAGACGTTCCGCAAGCTCGTAATTGACATCCGCCTCAAGAAGAATATCCTCGAACTCCTCTTTGGTGATCTCTTTTTTCTTTTGCGGTGCGACCTCTTTGATCGCTTCGGAAGTCTTTCCAAAGACTTTTTTAAGCATATTGAACATCAGTGTTCTCCTTCTAGTAGGGTTTTTATATCGTGCTCTAACATCTCAATCGGGACAGCACCCTCATAGGTGTAAAGAGGTGCTCCTTGATAATAGAGTAGTGTCATGGGTAGAGGCAGGCTCTCTTTCTTGGGAAGGGTATCGATGATCGATCGAATAAAGTGATCGTTATGTTCTCCTTTGGCAATAAAGTAGTTTCCACCACTCTCTTCTGTCAGTGTTCTTAACTCTTCATGTTGTGCTGTTTTAGGGTGAAAGACAATGCCGATCACAGATACCTTCTCCTTATATCTCTCTTTGACCTTTCCCAGAATGTAGGCTTGTGCTTGAGAGGGAATAGAAGTTGCCAAAAAGAGAGAAACGATGGTAATAGGGTGAGCATCTTCTCCTTCAATGGTCAGGTTCCCTTCCTTTAACATTAAGACCTGTTGTGTGCCGTTGCCATCATCCAATATGAAGCGAGAAGGGGTTGAGATGTTAGACTCTTGTGTTGATGTAAGGTTCAATTCTTGTGGTATTGTTGTTGTGACGGTTGTATTCTGTGGTGAGGTCATTATGTTATCGGTAGTGACCTGTCTCTTGGTACGATTAGATTCATTATGGTCACTTTTACTGCATCCTTCGATCCAAAGCAGCGGCATGAGAAGCATTAGACTAAGGGGTAATAGGGGAGATAGCTTCATATTTCATGTCCTTTTTGGGTATAATAGATCTATTGCCGATATGGGGTGATATAGATAAAAAGTTAAAAATTATATCCAAAGAGCACTAAAAAAGAATGGAAGCATCACATAAAAGCCGTAAAACTCTTTTTAGAGAGGAGTGTCTTGCACGACTTCGTCAAGCAGTAACGCATAATCGATATCGTCACGATATGGATGTGAGGTCACGTTTGTATACTTTGATCAAGCAGGAGAATGCCAAAGATATCATGCTCTATCTTCCTTTGGAGATGGAGGTGGATATCTATCCTCTTATTCGAAAGCTCAGGCAAGAAAAGCGGAACCTCTACGTACCGTTTATGGAAGGTAAAAGTTTCAGATTGGTAAAATATAGATACCCGCTAAGACGCAAACGTTTCGGCATTAAAGAACCGTTGAATTCGAGACAATTTAGAAAAAAACAGATAGATATAGCGATCGTACCGATAGTGGGAATGGACCGTACCTATAGACGTGTGGGGTTCGGCAAAGGAATGTACGACAGATTTTTTGAAAAAGAGATTGAAAATATAAAAAAAGTTGTGTTCGTGGCACGTGAATTATGTTATAGCAAAGAGATCGTAACGGATCATTATGATATACAAGCCGATGTCGTGATCGTGCCGTAACTATATTTTTAAGACTTTTTCTTTTGAACAGAAGAAAAGGATAACGGATGACAGTAGTGATCGCACTCACCGGTATTGCAGGGGCTGCAATCGGTGCTGGAATGAGCTATTTTTGGCTGACTAGAACGAACCAGAAAAGATTTGACCATTATGAGCTTGAGGCCAAAGCCAAGGCCAAGGCCATTAGCAATGAAGCTGAGCTGTTATTGCAGGAGACAGAGGTTAAGCTTAAAGCAAAAGCATTGGAGCAGGAAGCAGAGTTCCAAAAAAGGGTTGCTGAGGTAGATGAACGTAATCGTGCGTTGATCCTTCAGCAAAAGGAACTGGAGAAAGAGGAGAAGCGGTTACATGCAAGTTACCGTGACTTACAGGACAAACAGGATCGATTGAGTGAACTTGAACGTAAGAAAGAGGCTCAGATCAATGAAGCGATCGAAAAGATGGAGAGTATCGCATCCTTGACAAAAGAAGAGGCGAAGCGCTATATTTTAGAGAAGGTAGAGTCGCAAAGTCGTTCAGAGGTCGCTGCGATCGTACGGAAGTATGAACAGGTGGCAAAAGAGGAGGGAGAGAAGAAAGCAAACTATATCCTTGCCCAGGCAACGACCAGATATGCCGGAGAGTTCGCAGGAGAGCGTCTGATCAACCTTGTGAATCTTCCTAGTGATGAGCATAAAGGGCGTATTATTGGGAAAGAGGGGCGGAATATCAAGGCGCTTGAGATGCTTTTGGGTGTCGATATCGTCATTGATGAGACTCCGGGGGTGATCTTGGTCAGCTCATTCAACCTCTATCGCAGAGCTATCGCGACACGTGTGATCGAGATACTGGTGGAGGATGGTCGTATCCATCCGGGGCGTATTGAAGAGGTGCATGAGAAGGTAGAAAAGGAGTTTGAGCAAAAGACCTATGAAGAGGGTGAGAACATTCTGATCGATCTGGGACTCTTCCCGATGCATGAAGAACTTGTCAAACTGATCGGTCGGTTAAAGTACCGTGCCAGTTACGGACAGAATGCATTGGCACATACGCTTGAGGTTGCGAAACTGGCACGTATTATGGCTGCGGAGATGGGTGGTGACGAGAAGCTTGCCCTGCGTGCGGGATTATTGCATGATATCGGTAAAGCCTTAACACAGGATCTTGGCGGTTCACATGTGGAGATCGGAGCGGAGCTTTGCCGTCGTTACGGAGAGCATCCAACGGTCATCAATGCGATCTATGCGCACCATGGACATCAAGAGCCTGATTCAGTCGAGAGTGCGGCAGTCTGTGCGGCCGATACGCTTTCGGCAGCGCGCCCGGGTGCCAGACGAGAGGTACTGGAGAGCTTCACCAAGCGTGTCCGTGAGATCGAAGAGATCGCAACTGCAAAAGAGGGAGTGGAACGTGCCTATGCGATCAATGCCGGACGTGAGATACGTGTGTTCGTCAATGCCCAGTCCCTCAGTGACAATGAAACGGTACTGCTTAGCAAAGAGATCGCCAAAGAGATACAGGAAAAGGTACAGTACCCCGGAGAGATCAAAGTCAATGTGATCCGAGAGATCCGTGCAACAAGTATTGCAAAATAGATAGAGCGACTAGTCGCGGGAGCCCGCTGCTGAAGCGAACATAGCGTTAGCGTAGCATACGGAGCTTTGCTTTGGATGCGTTCTAATGAAATAGCAGTTCCCCGGTGAGATCAAGGTCAATGTCATTAGAGAGACCAGAGCGGTAAGTATTGCGAAATAGGCTTGTTATACTTTATAAATGATAAAAGAGTATAATATAGTATTGTGAATTTTATAGAAAAAGGTTAAAAACGTGAGTAGATGTGATGAAATCGTAGCGAATGTAAGAATGGAAGAGTGTTATGAAGGATTGAGCCTTGTATTTGACGGTAGCAGAGACGATCTTAGAGAAGAGATCAATGCCGCTATCGAAAAAGCGTGTAAAGAGACAGGGCTAAAACCGTTGATCTTTGATAATGCAAAAACGGATAAAGCCAAACATGAGGCATTCTATATTGAGTTTACGGATGAGACACAGCGCCAAAGCGGTGCTTTCTTTGAAATGGTGCTAAAAGAGCTCAAGATCGATAAATGTGCCAATGATGTCATTTAAGGAGTTTGGTATGAGAAGAAGATTTCTAAAAGGACTATTGGCATGGGGTTTGGGAATGGGGCTTTTGATCGCTGCGGAGAGCAAAGCACCGGTCGTGGTACTTGAAACAAACGTAGGGAAGATTGAACTTAAGATGTTCCCCAAAGCTGCGCCTTTGGCGGTGGAGAACTTTGTAACGCATGTAAAGAACGGGTACTATAACGGGTTGATCTTTCATCGTGTCATTAAAGGGTTCATGATCCAAGGGGGTGATCCGACAGGTACAGGACGCGGGGGTGAGTCGATCTGGCATAAAGAGTTCAAGAATGAGTATGCGCCTAACCTTACCTTCGATAAGCCATTTTTACTTGCAATGGCGAACCATGGTCCCAATACTAACGGAAGCCAGTTCTTCATTACAGTTGCTCCGACCCCGTGGCTTAACGGTGGCTACACCATCTTTGGTGAAGTGATCAAAGGTAAAGATGTGGTAAAAAAGATCGAGAATGTCACAACTGGACCTGGCGACAGACCGGTATTTGACATGAAGATCAAAAAAGCTTATATTAAACAGTAGCAGATAGTCGTAGAAAGCTTACGGCTTTCTGCTTCTTTTCTTCACGGAAATACTTTGGATTTCCTCTCCTCCCATCAATTTTAAACATAAAAAAAGGAATGTTTTGGATCTTAACGTACTAAGAGAAGAGCGTAAAAAGTGGCTGACATGGAAAAATATCAGACCCTATCAGGAGGCGATCGCCGAATTACCTGACTTTAAAGATGTAGCAGTGTCACTAAAAGACCGTGTAACGGTGATGATACCAAATCTTACGGAAGAAGGTGCCAAACAGATCGAAGAGACGGCACGCTTGATGCTTCCGTGGCGTAAAGGACCCTTCCAGATCAATGATCTCTTTATCGACTCGGAGTGGCAAAGTCAGATCAAATATAACCTGCTTGAACCCCATTTTGATCTTAAAGACAAGATCGTCGGTGATATCGGATGCAACAATGGTTACTATCTTTTTCGTATGTTGTCACAAGAGCCGAAGAAGCTGATAGGCTTTGACCCGTCCGCTATCTACTATTCGCAGTTTCAGTTCATCGACCATTTCATTAAGTCCGATATTGTCTATGAGCTTCTGGGGGTTGAGCATGTCGAGTTCTATGAGCATAAGTTCGATGTACTCTTCTGTTTAGGTGTACTTTATCACCGTGCCGATCCTGTTGGGATGCTCAAATCGCTCTTTAAAGGGCTGAACAAGGGTGGAGAGCTGATACTTGATACCTTTATGATAGATGGAGAGGCAGAGGTGTGTCTGACACCGAGAGAACGCTACTCAAAGATACCGAATATCTATTTTGTCCCGACAGTCAATGCATTGAAGAACTGGTGTTATCGTGCCGGATTTGAAAAAGTAGAAGTATTGGAGATACGAAAAACAGACTTGAACGAGCAGCGCAAGACCGAATGGATCAATACCCAAAGCCTTGAAGACTTCCTCGATCCCAACGACCCGAATAAAACGGTAGAAGGTTATCCTGCACCAAAGCGAGTCTATATTAAAGCGTATAAGGCATAAAAACAATAAAATATCCAAATAACCTGAAAGAAAGCCGATTTTATTTTTAAATAAGGAAGATTTGGCTATAAATACGCAACTAAAAGAGAGAAACAGGGAAACCTTAAGTTTTTCGCGAACTGGGACACAGAGACATGAGAATACTAACAGTTGGTTTTGAAGACGACTATGTTAAAGAGCTTGAAAAAGAGCTTGAAAAGTATTTTATCTGCATTGTTGATAATGCCAAAGATATGTACGATGCAACGAACTTCACAGACTTTCGGCACTATGAGCTTGTCATTATTGTAGATGAAGGGGTGAAGTTCTCCCTTGAGCGTTACGTTAATGAGGTTAAAAAGAAAAAGAGCGAGACTAAGATTATTATTCTGACCTCTTCAAAAAGTGATCAGAAAGAGTTTTTCGACCTTGGTGTGGATGACGTGGTCACACACCATACGGAGCACCCTGATCTGATCGCAGCACGTGTTCTTTCAAATATGCGTCATCTCTTCGGTACGCAGGTGAATATCGATAAACTTGTGATCGATATTGCTAATAAGAAGATCGAGTTTGATGAGAAGATTGTCTCTCTTAACGGGAAGACCTTTGATATCCTTGCCTATCTGGCACTACGAAAACAGCGTGTATTTTCTAAAGATGAGATCATCAATGCACTTTGGGAAGAGCCGGAGTATGTCAGTGACAACACGGTTGAGGTGGCGATCAACCAGATCAGAAAGAGATTGAAGAGTATTCTTGGTTTCCAAGTGATCCATACCGTAAGACGACGCGGATATAAATTCTCCTACTAACTAACATAATATCGGTACTTTTCACTGTACCGATACTTTCCAAACCCCTTAATGCCCTAATAAAATTTAGTACAGTTCCTTCCGGAAGCTTTTGCTCTATAGAGTGCCGTATCGGCATGTTCGAGTGTCTCTTCAAAGCGTTGTTTGGGTGTATGGTAGCTACATCCAAAGCTGGCGGTTACATGTCTGACCCGTTTAAATGAACGGGATGCGATCGCGACCCGTGCAGATTCAGCCATGGCTTGTACTTGATAGGGGGTATGGGCTTCTGGGAGAAGAATAAGAAACTCTTCACCGCCCCATCGACTGATGATCGCATTGTGGGGAAGGGTTTGGCTTAAGGTTTTGGCAAAGGTTTTAAGTACGCTGTCCCCTATGGCATGTCCATAGGTATCATTAATATTTTTGAAATGGTCGATATCTGCAAGGATCACACCAAATGAACGTCCCTGTGCTACAAGAGATTCTATTTTTGCATCCATATAGACACGGTTATAGAGTTGGGTCAGTTTATCTTTGTTTGCGATATTCTCAAGGTTCTGATACGCTTCATTAAACTCGGAGAATACTGCACTCAACTCTTTTGCAAGCAGTCCGAACTCGTTTTTGGAGAATTGTACGATCCTCTCTTTGATCATACCGCTTTGCCGGAGTGTTGAGATATCGGAAATAAGTTGGAAGAAGCTCTTTTGTAGCCCTTTATAGATCAAGAAGGTGATTAGGGTAACAATAATGTAGAGGATAAGTCCGAATAGAAGTACATCGGTATGAAAAGACTGTAGTGAGTGAGAGACGGCATTGGTCTGTTTGTCGATCAGTATTTTGACCTTGCTGTTGAGATCGATGAAGTCTTGATGTGTCCTTTGGTAGAGTGAGAGTACCTGATCCATCTCTTCACTGTATTGTACCTGTTGTTTGATCATTCTTTGCGTTAATGCATAGGTGTATTGAAAGTAGTTTTGGTAATCTGCTAGAGCATTTTGTGTATCGATATGGGTAAGGTCAGAGATGGTTTGAAGGTTTTGAACGATCTTACGGTTATAGTCTTTAGGGGATTCTAAAAAGTCCTCTTCTGAAGAGAGTGTAGCAAAGGTAAAGTCGTTGGCGATCTGTTTAAGTAGTAGAAGATCACTTCCTGATCTCTCTAGTGCAGGGATCATTCTCTCTTTGACCGTCCCGTAACTTTGTGATATGGCTGTGATATTACTGGATGTATAGAACATATAGCCAATACCGACGATCAAAGCAATGATCTGAGGGATCATCAGTTTTGAAAAGACGGAAAGATGTCTATAGTGTTGGATGACACTGTTAATGAACATGGATCTCTTTCCACCCTTGAATAGGTTGTGTCGTATAGGAGAGGTGACAGATATCGCTCTCTTTGGAAAGTGATAGAAGATCGTTCCCCGTAACTTTTTTAGGAGGTTTTTTCGTACCGGTAAAGATCATACGTGTCCAGTAGATGTTCATTTTTGTCGGTGTCTTTTTAATAAAGGTCTGAATAAAGTCATTATAGAGTTCACGGTTGTCATAGACTTTTACTGCTTCTCCCTGATATTGTGTGGTCTTTTTCATAAAGAGCCGTTTGACCATTTTGGAATCAAGCGTATCGAAACGGCATGAAGGGGTTGCCACCAGTAAGATATCGGCATTACTGACAACGGTAAAGATACAAATCAGTAGATATTTCATCAAAATATAAAATCCATTGAAAGTGAAATTAAATGAATATTCTCAGGATCATAGGGTTGTTCTTTATGGATGCTGATACCTCGACCCTCGTTACCCTCTATAATATGATCGTATTGCATTTTAAGTGCGATATTGCTCTTCCAGTCATAACGAACTCCTAAGGTGATATGTTCTTGGTTCGTTTGTGTCCGTGTAGCCATCTCTTCAAGTGCCGCATCAACAAGCGGATCCTCGACATTATGTGAATAGTTGGATTTTCCTTTGACCTTGGAGTAGGTTATGTGCGGTGTCCATACACCATAGTGATAACCTGTTGAGATATATCCTGCATAGTTGTCAGAGATAATATTGTCCATATCGATCCATACATATTCACCAAGAAGATAGAGTGCCTGATAGTCATATTTAAACCCAAAGGAGAGATATTGTGTATCTTTGGCTCTTGGATCATAGGAGTGTAAGATGGATTTGGTTGCAGAGGAGAGGTTTGGATCCTGGTATGCTTGTTCAAAATAGTTATTGACCCGCTCATTATCGATCGTGATATCTGTACGGGTATAGCCTACTCTGATACTAAGGTCCTCCCAGTTTAAAGAGATATTCGCCCCGTAGATATGCTCTAGGATGATCGTATAGTCTCCTACATCCTGACTACCTACCATCGTATCTTCGGAGCGTCCGGTATAGAGTTTGAAGCGATACTCCATGCCTTTGTAGTTGTTCTGGTAGTTGTATTCTGCACCGATATAGCTTGTTAAGGGAAGGATACCATAGATGTCTTCAGGAAGCCGTACCCAGTTATAGGAGTAGGATACTTTCAGAATATCCGAATACATCGCGGTAGGAAAACGCATCTGACCGATCTTGATATTATGGTTATCGTTCAGTGTATATTTGATATTGGCCCATTCGAGATTCGCTCCTTCTGAATCCACCGTACCTTGTAGGGTAAAATCAAGCTTATCCGTTGCCTGCCAATCAAGTTGCAGTCCGAACTTTGTATCATTTAAGAGGGAGATCTCTCCATCCGTACCGTGATCCGAACGCCATGTATCGGTATAGATGATCTCATTATTCCCTTGATAAGTGAGTCCTAACGTACCAAAGCCGTTGATATGTAGATTCTCCATACCCGCAATTGTAAAGGTGGAGAGAAGTGTTGCAAATGTGATGTGTTTCATTTCTTCCTAAATAGATGTAAAGTTCCTCGATCTAACTTTATTCTATCTATTATTTATCATTGATTTATCTAAATTTATGAAATTCTTTTGGATATAATCGAAAAAAAATAGATAAAGGAGATGTAATGTCACTACAGACACACCTTCAGATAGACACAACACTTTGTGGAAGATTGACACATTCAAAAGAGGGCTATGCCGAGGTCGTGTTACATACGACCAGACAGATGACAGCTGATGAAAAAGGGCTTGTACACGGTGGATTTGTTTTTGGCGCAGCCGATTATGCCGCTATGTGTGCGGTCAATGACCCCAACGTAGTACTTGGTGCAGCAAGTTTGAAGTTCATTGCTCCTGTGAAAGTGGGGGATGTCGTGGTGTGTCGTGCAAAGATCGTTGCAGAGAAAGGGAAGAAAAAAGAGGTGCTTGTGGAAGCATTCGTTGATAGTAAGATGGTTTTTGAAGGGAATTTTACGACATTTGTGCTTCAGAAGCACGTATTGGATGTGTAGGTCGTATTCTCCTGAATACGACAATAATCATAATATTTAACGAAAAATACTTCCGTGTTTTCTTCAAAAGTAATGTCGTATTGAGGACAATACGACCTACAGTGTACGCTTAACTTGCTCGATCCAAAATGGTATTACTCTCTGTTCGGCTTTGAGCGTGGTACTGAGCCCGTGTCCGGGGTAGATGGTGTAGTCTTCTGCTATTTTCATCGCTTTCTCCAGACTCTTGATCATATCTTCTGCGCTGGAAGCAGGGAAGTCCCAGCGTCCGATGCTTTGCTGGAAAAGGAAGTCTCCGCTGAACCATACATCGCCTATCTCGATGACCGAGCATCCGGGGGTGTGTCCTGGGAAGTGGCGGTATTGGACCTTGATACCTTGAATATCGAGTGCTTCGTCTCCAACGACTTCATAGTCGGGGTTGCTTGGCGGTGTTCCCTGTCCAAGCGGGTCGTCTGTAAGCATGAACACATCTCCTTTGGGGCAGTAGATGGGGATGTTAAGCGCTTTTTGAACCTCTGCATTGCTCCAGACATGGTCGAAGTGTCCGTGGGTGTTGAGAATGGCGACAGGGTTGGTGACATTGTCCAGCACCCATGGTGTAGCATCGACCCCCGGATCGATGATGAGGTCTTTTCCCTCAACAGTAACGATGTAGCAGTTGGTCTGGTAGACTCCCATAGGTTGGATTTTGATTTGCATGATATAATTCCTTATGGATTTTTACAGTGTATTAGAAGAAGCGATCATCAGTGACGATATCGGTGTCAAAGAGCGGTTGACGCTTCAGGCTTTGGCGTATTGTAACGAAAATGAGGTTAGAGCAGAGGATGGCTTTGTGCCAAAATGGTTCGAGCGCCCCTCCTATGCTTCCAAGTGTCACATCGTAGATCCCAGAGAGCTGCCCGCACGGAAAGATTTTGATTCTCCCGAGGGACTGGCAACACTCATTCATGCCATTACCCACATTGAGTATTCAGCCATCGATCTGGCGCTTGATGCGGTCTACCGTTTCCCGCAGATGCCGACAGACTATAAAAAGGATTGGCTGGTCGTGGCTGAAGATGAGATACGCCACTACAAGATGCTTAACCGTCTGCTTGAAGGATTGGGGTACGCTTATGGGGATTTCCCTGTTCACTGCGGACTGTTCGATGCGGCGGAGCATACTGCACACAGCGCCTTGGAGCGTATGGCGGTCGTACCGCGCTACTACGAAGCGAGTGGACTCGATGTCAATCCGCAGATCATGAAAAAGCTTGACAATAAACGAAAGAACCCCCATGTCAAAGCCCTGATCGATGCATTGAAAGTGATACTCGATGAGGAGATCGACCATGTGCACAAAGGGGATCGGTGGTTTAAGTACCTGTGTGCGAAAGAGGGGCTTGAAGAGTCGGTCTATTTTGAGATACTCGAACGCTATAATCTTTTGAGCAAACACCGTCCGCACATCAATGTGCAAGCGCGTAAAGAGGCGGGATTTGCGTGTGAGGAGATACTTAAACTCGGAGCCAAAGCGTGCGACTAGACCATGCATACGAGCAGATGCTCTTTCATCCGCGTTGGTACCATCTGCCTTTTATCCTCCTTCTGCTCCCTCTCTCCCTTGTCTATGGTACGATCATGCTCATTCGGCGTAAAGTAACGGTACGAAAGTCGTTTGGCATACCGATCGTCAGTATCGGGAACCTGATCGTCGGAGGAAGCGGGAAGACCCCCTTTGTGATCGAGGTGGCATCGCGGTACCGTGATGTTGCGGTTATCTCCCGTGGATATGGCAGAAAGAGCAGCGGTTTGGTGGAAGTAAGTCGCAAAGGAGCGGTGCTTGTCGATGTGGAAACAAGCGGTGACGAGCCGATGCTAATGGCACAGTCATTGCCTCATGCTTCGGTGATCGTAAGTGAAGATAGACACAAAGCCATTGCGCTTGCTAAAGCGCAGGGAGCGAAGCTGATCATCTTGGATGACGGATTTAACCGTGTGGAGATAGAGAAGTTCGAAGTGCTTTTGGAGCCTCAGAGGGTTGCCAATCCTTTTCCTTTTCCCGCAGGACCTTTTAGAGAGTTTGCGTTTTGTAAGCGTGCTGCCGATATCGTAGCAAAAGAGGGGCGTGATTTTAAGCGGAAGGTCAGTGTGGAGAGCCCCGCTTCAAATATGCTTCTGGTTACGGCGATCTCCCACCCCGAACGGTTGGAGCCTTTTTTACCCACAGGCGTGATCGAACGACTCTATTTGCCCGATCATGCCTATTTCGATGAAGCACAATTACGGCAAAAGATGGAAGCATGCGGTGGGCAAACACTGCTTGTGACACAGAAGGATGCAGTGAAAATGGAAGGGTTTAAGTTGCCGTTGTCGAAAATGAAGTTAAAATTAGAGATACAATCAAAAATCATGCATACCATCGATGCGTATGTAAAGGATCAGATAGATGAAGAGTAAAATCGAAGTTGTTACCACACTTCTGGATGCACTTCCTTTTATTAAGAAGTTCGCCAATGAAAAGATCGTTATTAAGTACGGTGGGTCCGCGCAGACCTCACCGGAGCTCAAGGAGTCTTTTGCACAAGATATCGTACTGCTGCATCTTGTCGGGATGAAGCCGATCATTGTACACGGTGGAGGAAAGAGCATTACGACACTGCTTGCGGATCTTGGTGTGGAGACGAAATTCGTAGACGGGCAGCGTGTAACGACCAAAGAGGTCATGCGTATTGCAGAGATGGTACTTAGCGGAGAGATCAATAAAGAGATCGTCTCACTATTGAACAATCACGGTACCAAAGCGATCGGGATCTCCGGTAAGGACGGGAAGTTCTTGGAAGCACGCCCTAAAGATTTTGAGAACTTTGGTTATACGGGTATTATTGAGAATGTCAACCCTGAGATCGTTGACAATATCATTGATGACGGTTTTGTTCCTGTGATCGCACCGATCGCATCGAGCAGTACCATCGGACATCCGGGCTTCAATATAAACGCCGATCTTGCCGCCAGTCAGATCGCTGTGGCACTGCAAGCGCGTAAAGTACTTTTCTTAACAGATACTGCTGGTGTGCTTGATAAGGAGATGAACCTTATTACCAACCTCGATATCGCCAAGACCGAAGCGTTGAAAAAAGACGGTACGATCAGCGGTGGGATGGTTCCCAAAGTCGATGCCTGTATCGAGGCATTGCGTGGTGGCGTAAAAAAAGCGCATATCATCGACGGTAGGGTAGAACACTCGCTTTTGCTTGAGATATTGACAAGCTCAGGTGTAGGAACCTGTATCGAGCTTTAACCCCCCTAGGAGGGAACAGATGAGACGGAGAGGAATAGGGAAGAGGATCGGATGGGTACTTTTTACGCTTGTGATATGCTTGGAAGCTGAGGTGATCAAACCGCTTCCCGATACAGTAGAAGTGGATGCGCAAAAAGCTGCATTGGGGAAAGCGCTTTTCCATGATACGATCCTTTCGAAAGATAATACCGTCTCGTGTATGACATGTCATGATCTTGCTAAAGGGGGTGATGATGGGATGAAGTACTCCTTTGGTATTCATGGTCAGCAAGGCGGTATCAACGCTCCGACGGTCTACAATGCCGTTTTTAACTTTAGGCAGTTCTGGGACGGTAGAGCCACTGACCTGAAAGAACAGGCACTTGACCCGATCACCAACCCTGTTGAAATGGGAGAGACCCTCCCCCATGTCATACAAAAACTTAAAGCTTCCCCCAAATATAACGAACGTTTTAATCGACTCTATACAGATGGTGTGACAGCAGATAATCTGGCTGATGCCATTGCAACGTATGAAAAGACATTGATTACACCTAACAGTCCTTTTGATCGCTATCTAAAAGGTGATAAAAATGCGATCTTCCCCGAAGCGAAAGAGGGCTATCGCCTCTTCAAACTAAAAGGGTGTATTATTTGTCATAACGGTATGAATGTCGGAGGTAATCTCTATAACCGTTTTGGCATCTATACGGATGCGAACAGTACACAGTTGGGGCGTTACAATCTGACAGGTAGAGAGTCGGACAAGTTTGTTTTCAAGGTTCCTTCGTTAAGGAATGTTGCACTGACAGCACCCTATATGCATGATGGAAGGTTCGATACGCTTTATGATGCAGTCAAGTGGATGAGCCAATATCAGTTAGGACGCTATATTACTGATAGAGAGATCCGTCAAATTGAAGCGTTTTTACGTAGTTTGACCGGAAAGATGGTGAAGTAGTATGCAACGTAGTAAGTTTGAACAGCTAAAAAAGCGAGTCGATCCGTTCAGCCTGTTACTGGTCTTCTTTTTTGTGTTGCTTGTAATACTTTTTAGCTACTTAATGAAGATCGATAGAGATCTAAAGTACTATACTGCTTACCATCATCAGCTGGAGAAAATGCGGGTGATAGATTATCAGTTGGATAGTTTTTTCTTTCGAACGTTCCGATATATAAATTATGATGAGATGAACCGACTCGAAAAAGAGTTCAAGTTGCGGATTGCACAGTTGAAAGCGGAGGATACACAAGAGGGGTTTAGGACGGATGTCCATTATGGGATTGAAAAGATCGCTCAGGCTTATCAGAAAAAAGAGATCTACTTTGAAGATTTTAAATCACTCAATGCCAGAGTGACCAATACGATCCATTTTCTTTTTGATCTACGTAAAACGTTGGAACAGGATCTTTTTAAAACACTACAAAAAAAGGTACTTGTTGATAATATCTTCTTTTCTATCAGTCAAACACTGATGGACATTCCCTATGATGAGATACGTATTAAAGAGGAGTTGAAAAGACTGTTACTTCATGAGAAAGATGAACGGTTGATCTACTTTGCAAAGCACACCAAACAGTTTCTTCGTGATATTGAAATGATGAAGCGGATCAAAGAGCGTATTAAGCAGAGTCGCTTAAGAAGTGAGATCAATCAATTACTTATAATTTTGGAAAAACATTACCAAAAGCAGATGTTACAGCAGAAGATGATCGCACTTACACTGTTTATCTTTGCATTTGGTATTTTGGTTGTTCTAATGATCGGTTATCGTCGTATTCGTAAGAATACACGTGAACTTCAAGCCTTCCGCTATGCGATCGAGATGAGTGATAATGCGATCGTCCTGACCAATACCGATCGAGAGATCGAATATGTCAATGAAGCATTCGAACAAAAATCGGGCTATACCAAAGAGGAAGTAATGGGGCATAACCCCAATATCTTGAAATCAAATCTTATGAGTGATACCTTCTATCAGCATATGAACGAAACGCTGGAGCGAGGAGAGATCTGGCAAGGGGAGATCATTAATCGACATAAAAATGGTGAGCTGGTCTATGAAAAATCCTCTATCATTCCGATCATTGTTGACGGAGAGCTCATACAGTATCTTGCGATCAAGCTTGATATTACCGAGTATAAGCGTCAGCAGCAGCACTTAAAGCTCGCAGGTAAAGTGTATGAGATGATCGGTGACGGGATCATCGTAACCGATAAACAAAAGAAGATCATCTCTGTCAACCCTGCCTTTATCGAGATGTTTGGTTATACAGAGGATGAGTTGATCGGGAAAGAGCCAATGGTCATCAAAACGTTACAGGAGGATCGCTATTTCTATCGGCAAATGTGGAATCAGCTATTAACACATGACAGATGGTCGGGGAAAGTCTATAATGAGACGAAATCAGGAGAACCGTTACCTATATGGTTGACACTTGCCGTAGTACGGGATGATAAAGGGGATGTGGAAAACTTTATCGCGATCTATACTAATTTGAAAGATATTATGGATATTCAAGAGCGTGCGGAGTATCTTGCTTACCATGATAGTTTGACCGGACTGCCTAATCGTGCTTATTTTGATCTTCGCATTACCGATATGATGACGTCGATACAGGGTGTGGATGAGACAATGGCCGTATTCTTTATCGACCTTGATCGATTTAAAGTGATCAACGACACGTTAGGGCATGCCATAGGTGATGAGATGCTTGTGACCCTTGCTGAGCGAATGAAGCATATCTTTAGTGAAGGGACGCTCTTCGCACGTATCGGTGGGGATGAATTTGTTGTGATGAGTATGTTGGAGAGAGGTCGGAAAGAGGCGGAAGAGATCGCAAAAAAGATATTAACGACCGTACGAGAGCCGATCAAAGTACATGACTACTTACTCAATACGACAGCGAGTATCGGTATTGCGATCTTTCCTGAGGATGCCAAAGAGAAAGATGAGATCGTCAAATATGCCGACTCTGCAATGTATGCGGCAAAGGAGAAGGGAAAAGATAACTACCAGTTCTATAGTAAACAGCTTTCATTGGATGTACAGCAGCGTATGAATTTGGAACAGGAGCTCACCCATGCGCTTGAACGTGATGAGTTTATGCTCTATTATCAACCGCAATACCGTTTGGATACACGTAAGATCATCGGTGTAGAGGCGTTGATACGTTGGAACAATCAAAAACTCGGTTTTGTCTCTCCGAACGATTTTATTACCATTGCGGAGGAGACAGGACTTATTTTGGAGATCGGCTACTATGTCATAGAGGAGGCGTGTCGTGCCTATTTACATTGGAAAAGAGAAGGGTATGCACTTGAACATATTGCGATCAATGTATCATCGGTGCAATTTAGAGATGAAGCCTTCTTGCCGACGCTAAAAGAGATACTGCAACGTACGGGTGTTTCGCCTTCCGTGATCGAAATAGAGATCACAGAGCGTTTCATCATGGAGTATACCACGACGAATCTGACCGTTCTAGATGACTTGCGTCAGCTTGGCTGTCAAATATCCATTGATGATTTCGGTACGGGGTACTCGTCGATGAGCTATATGAAGAAACTGCCTTTGGATACGATCAAGATCGATAAATCCTTTATTGATGAACTGCCGGAGAATATGCATGATGCCGAGGTTTCCAAAGCGATCATCGCCCTTTCGAAGAGTTTGGGGTATCAGGTGATCGCCGAGGGGATAGAGAATGAGGAGCAAGAGGTGTTCCTTCGTGTACAAGGGTGTGATATGGGACAAGGGTACTACTTCTCCAGACCGATGGATGAGGAGAAGATGGTCGCTTTCTTAAAAGCGCATCTGTCTAAGTAAGAAGCGTAAGAGAAGCAGTCCTTAGCTTTTTTAGTTATAATTATACGACTATTACACCAAACAGGATATTATACGATGCAATTTATCGAAACACGCGGTAATGACGGTGTTAAGCCTTCATCCGTCTCATTTTCAGAAGCGATACTCAGCCCGAGCGCAAGTTTCGGCGGACTTTATGTGCCAGAAGCACTTCCAACGATCGATACGGCGTTCTTGGAAAAACACCTCCAAAGCCACTATAAGACCTTGGCACTGGATTTCCTTACCTCGTTCGGTATCGATATCGAGCCTTCGGTACTTCAAGCAGCACTTGATCGTTATGATCGTTTTGATGACCCAAGCGATCCGGTACCTCTCTCACAGATCGAAGAGGACTGTTTCGTCTCCGAACTCTATCACGGACCGACACGTGCCTTTAAAGATATGGCTCTGCAACCGTTTGGCTACATTCTTTCGCAATTGGCGCAAAAGCGTGGAGAGAATTACCTTATTATGGCGGCAACAAGCGGTGATACCGGTCCTGCAACACTTGAGACCTTCAAAGCGCAAGTGAACGTCAAGGTTGCATGCCTCTACCCTGACGGCGGTACATCGGATGTTCAGCGTTTGCAAATGGTGACAGAAGATGCGGAGAATTTAAAGGTGATCGGGGTAAAGGGTAACTTTGACGATACGCAAAATACCCTTAAAGCACTTCTTGCATCGGAAGACTTCAAATCGGAACTTGCTTCCCGTAACATTAAACTCTCTGCTGCCAACTCCGTGAACTTCGGACGTATCATCTTCCAAATCATCTATCATATCCATAGCTATTTGGAGATGGTAAGGAATGGAAGCATTGCAATGGGTGAGAAGATCTACCTAGTCGTACCAAGTGGGAATTTTGGGAATGCCTTGGGTGGTTATTATGCGAAAAAAGCGGGATTGCCGGTCGAGAAGATCCTGATCAGTTCCAATATCAACAATATCCTGACCGACTGGATCAACAAGGGAGAATATGACCTGACAACTCGTGAGCTTATCATGACCGAATCTCCGGCGATGGATATCTTGAAGAGTTCGAATATCGAGCGTATCATGTACGATATGTTCGGTGCGGAGCGTACGAAAGAGCTAATGGAAGCATTGGCAAGTGAAGGCAAGTTCGCCTTAACAGCGGAAGAGACGGAATGTTTGCAAGAGGACTTTTCCGCAAGCTTCTCCGATGATGAGACTTGTGAGATGGAGATCGCGAAGTATGCGAAGAAAGGATACATTATGGACCCGCATACTGCAACATGTATCAAAGCCTATGAAACGCTTAGAGAGAAGCCGCTTCCTACCGTTATCTATTCAACTGCGGAGTGGACGAAGTTCTCTCCTACGGTAGCCAAAGCTCTAGGACACCCTGTAGAGGGAGATATTGAAGCATTGCAGTGGGTCAAAGAACATGCTGATGTGACCGTACCGAAAATGATCGATGAACTCTTTGAAAAGCCGATCGTTCATACGGTCGTGGTTGAAAAAGATGCGATCAAAGAGGAGATGTTGAACTTCTTGTAGGTTTAACAAGGTCATGATGAAGCGGTTCGTAGGATATGCCCTCCCGATATTGATGTTAGGGACACTCAGCCATGCCAAGGTGCTTGAGTGCCGGGTGATCATCGGTTCAACGGAGAACTGTAATCCTTACAGTCAGCGTTTTTTACGGGCAAAAGAGATACAGTATGAACCCAACCGTAAGAAACTGATCGTAGAAAAGACTCTTCCCGTACCGTTGAAACCACGGATGCATGTTATTTCCGTAGATGACCTGATCGAAGATTATGTCAAGGTGGAGGAGCCTAAACGTTTTAAAGGGACGGGCGATGAGAGCTACTTCAAATCGTTAAAGCCTAAAACATCTGAACCCCAGCCTACACCCTCTTCAGTAGCAACAACAAAGCCTCCGACACAAGAGATCAACGTAACACAGCCGCCGAAGAGCTCTGAAGTAGCGGTCACTCCTATCAAGCCTAAGCAGCCTGTCAAAGAGAGTGTCGCCAAAATCCCCAAAACCAAAACGAAGACACAAATACCGGTGAAGCCTCCTGTTCCACAAGAGGGATTCTATGTCGTAAAAAAAGGGGATACGCTTAGTAAGATCGCATTGATGTACGGGATACGTACAAAAAAATTGATGCAGATAAACAAGATCAAAAAGAAAGATCACTTAAAGATCGGACAGAAGATCAAGATCCCTGTGCCTCAAAAGAAGATCGATGCGATCGCACGTGCAGAGTATAAGATAGAAGAGGGTGATTATCTGATCGGTATAGCGAAGATGTTCGGTCTAACCCCTAAAGCATTGGCAGATGCGAACAATATCAAGCGTTCGGCCGATGTCCGTATCGGTCGGGTATTGAAGTTGCCTCTTCCTTATAAATTGGCGGAAGAGAAAGCCAAACGAAAACGTGAGCTTGAGAAGAAGAGACGCAACCGCGCACACTATGTCAGCCGCTTTGGAAAACACCGCCTACGCGTTACGGCAACGGCATACACCTCTCACCGCGGACAGACGGATAAAACCCCGTTCCTTGCGGCATGGAATAACAGACTGAGACCGGGAATGAAGGTGATCGCCGTCTCACGCGATTTGCTCTATAAATACGGTATGAAGAACGGAACAAAAGTGAAGATCGCCGGACTTCCGGGCTATTACCGAGTACGTGACAAGATGAACAAGCGCTACAAGAAGCGTATCGATATCTATATGGGAACAAACCGCCGTAAAGCTCTACGCTGGGGAAGAAGAAGTGTGGTTATCTACTGGTAAGAACCGTTAAGAAATCGACATCTGCGTGTCGATTTTAGGTTCGGAACCGGAGGTGATGTATCGAACGAAGTGAGAGACCACCGAAGGCTGGATTTATTAATATTAGTAGAAGCATTCAGTGATTAGAGGAAGAGGTTATTTGGAGAGTTCCTCTTCCATCTCCAAAAGCTCAAGATACCGTTCGCTTTTTTCTTCATATAGCTTTTCTACTTCTGCCAGTTCTTCACTTAATTTGGCAAGCCCTTTCTCCTGATAACATGATGGATCACCCAGACAGGCGTTAAGTTCGTCAATTTTCGCTTCCAACGTTTCTATCTCTTTAGGTAGGCTATCAAGGTCTCGTTGGTCTTTGTAGCTGAGCTTGGTAGGTTTCTTTTTTTCTTTACTACTTCCTATTTCTTGCTTCTTATTGCTAAAAGAGACGATCTCCTTTTCCATTCTCTGTATCTCTTTAATCTCTTTTTCGATCTCAAGGTACTCGGTGTAGCTCTGGTAGGACTCTTCGACCACGCCGTTGCCTTTGAAGATGATGAGCTTGGAGGCGATCTTGTCGATGAAGTAGCGGTCGTGCGAGACAAAGAGTACCGCACCGGGGAAGGCGATGAGCTTCTCCTCCAAGATGGTAATGGTCTGAATGTCAAGGTCGTTGGTCGGCTCATCAAGGATGAGACACTCCACCTCTTTGGTAAAGAGCAGGGCGAGTGCGACACGGTTCTTCTCTCCGCCACTGAGCTGTCCGACCTTTTTGGTCAGGTACTCTTCGGGGAAGAGGAAGCTTTTGAGGTAGGCAAAGACGTGCATATGTTTGCCCTGTACATTCACATGGTCTCCGCCATTGGGGCAGAAGGTCTCGATGAGGGTATGTTCATCGTTGAGCATCTCACGGTGCTGGTCGAAGTAACCGATGGAAAAGTCCCCTTTTTTGATGATGCCGCTATCGGGTTTGAGCCGTCCAAGCAGGAGTTTGAGCAGGGTCGATTTTCCCGCTCCGTTGATGCCTACGATCGCGATCTTGTCACGCTGCAAGATACGGGTGGAGAAGTCCTCTATGAGCAGTTTGTCAGCAATGGTGTAGCGCAGATGTTCGACCTCAAAGAGCATTTTTCGTTTGCTTAGTCCCTTTTCGCCTTTCCAGCTGCGTTTTTCACGCTCTAGCTCTACTTGCATCTTGCGAATGAGTGTGGGGTTCTTCTTGGCTTCTTCGCGCAGTTTGAACACACGTGCTTTACGTCCTTGATTACGCTTTTCACGCGCACGGACACTCTTGCCCAGCCACTCCTCTTCCTGTTTGAGTAGTCTCAGCAGGTTCTCATGCGCTTTTGCCAGCGCATGCATACGAGCCTCTTTTTGCTCAAGGTAGTCACGGTAGCCACCCTTATAGGAGACAAGCTGCTGGTTGTCCACTTCGACAACACGGGTAGCGATGGTATCGATGAAGTGACGGTCGTGAGAGATGAAAAGGAGGGTGAACTTCTCTTTGAGCAATATCTCTTCCAAAAACTCGACCATATAGACATCAAGGTGGTTGGTCGGCTCATCAAGCAGAAGTACATCGGGCTTTTTCAAAATAAGCGATGCCAGCGCTACACGCCGCTGCTCTCCTCCTGAGAGAGAGATGACCAGACGATCCTCATAGGGTTTGAGTTTGAACTCCTGTAAAACCCGTTCGATCTTGTCATCGAGGTTCCATGCGTTGTGGTGGTCAAGAAAGGCGGTGATCTTCTCGAATTCCGCCAGAAGCTTGGCATTTTCGAAATCCTCCGCCACCTTGGCACTGAGCCTTGCATGCTCTTCTTGCGCCTCTCTTAGTTCCGTCAGCTCATTGAGTATGGCATTGCGTACAGTGAGCGAGGCATCGAACTTTGGCTGTTGTGCGAGCATCTCTATCTGTACCGAAGCATTGACGACCCTTTTGCCTTCAGTCGGCTCTTCCGTACCGAGTGCTATCTTCATCAGTGTTGACTTACCACACCCGTTAGGGCCGACAATGGCAACACGCTCACCTTCATTAAGGTGGAAATCGATGTTGTCAAGAAGCAGTTTGACATCGTATTGTTTTTTGATATCGAAGAGGTCGATGAGTGCCATAGTTTATTGCCTTTGATTAATGGTTACTCCTCTTTCTCGTCTCCTAGAGGCTCAGACCGAAGGGAGGATTTGTCCTCGTAGAGATGAGGAAGAGGAGTAGATCACATTTTATGGCTGTAATTATAGCTTTTTAAGGCTTGAGAAAGTATATCGTGATATATTTGCCTTTATTCTTTATAATGTGTTTTAATGTTCCTTTCTTTTTCTTTGTTCGCGCAACAAAGAAAAGAGAAACGAACCCAAAGAAAAAGAAAATGCGAAGAACTGACGTGTTGTCATTGACCTGCCTTTTGCTGTAGTGTCCCTCTGACTCCGTTATATTGTTCTTGCCAATGAAAGGGTTATATGTTAGAAATTATTATAGTGTTGTATTCGCTTTATACGTTTATGCGTATCTATATTTCAGTGATGCAGATCGGGTATATCAACGAGCAGAAGCGTAAAGATCCGGTGTTGATGCCGGCTGGGAAGTATATGGTATCGGCAAACTATGCCGTAGCCAAAGAGAAGCTTTCGCTCATTGAGCATTTTGTGGATTACCTGATATTTTTGTGGTGGGTCTTTGCAGGGTTTGCGTGGCTCTCATCACTGGTGCAGGTCGATGGGGAGATCATGCAGGCGGTCTTGTTCCTTATGGGCTTTGTAGCGGTCAACTACGTGGTTGGATTGCCTTTTGAGATCTATCAAAAATTCAAGATCGACAAGGATTTTCACTTTAACCAGATGGAGCCGAAGATGTTCATTGTCGATCAGCTGAAATCGGCAGCGCTCTTTGTGGTGATCGGCGGTGTATTGTTCGCTCTTTTGGCGTGGATCATTACCCGCTTTGAGATGTGGTGGCTCTGGGGTTTTACAGCCATGTTCACTGTCGCAGTACTAGCCAATGTACTTATGCCGTGGTTCATGGGGCTCTTTAACAAGTTCACACCCATTGAAGAGGGGGAGCTTAAGCGAGAGATAACGAAAATGATGGATGAAGCGGGGCTTCAGAGTGACGGTATTTTTGTGATGGATGCAAGCAAACGCGACAGCCGTCTCAATGCCTTTTTTGGAGGGCTTGGCAAGAGCAAACGTGTGGTGCTGTTTGATACGCTTATTGAGAAGCTGACAACTAAAGAGCTTTTAGCCGTGCTTGGACATGAGCTTGGGCACTTCAAGCATGGAGATATCTGGAAGAACATCGCACTCATGGGACTGCTGCTTTTCATCGCATTCTATCTCTTTGGGCACCTGCCTGATGCACTCTTTACGCAGATGCATGTCATTCCGCATGCGGGGGTGAAGATTGCCATGCTGATGCTGCTTTTGCCGCTGGTTAGCTTCGTATTCAACCCGTTCATGAGCTATGTCTCTCAGCATAACGAATATGCCGCCGATGCATACGGCTCGGATGTGGGAGGTCAGGAGCATCTTATTTCGGCACTCTTGAAGCTGGTTACGGAGAATAAGTCCTTTCCAAAATCCCACCCGCTGGTGATCTTCTTCTATCACACCCATCCGCCTATCATTGAAAGACTCAATGCGATGGGGTATGATGCCTCCAATACTGTTATAGGTGAAGAGGAGAAGGTCGAAGAGCCTGCTTTGCCAAATGACGGGATATTTGCGTTTATAGATAAAAAGAATAATGATAGTTAGAGATGTTTTGAGCAAGGCTGCACTGCAGTTGAAAGAGAGTTGTGAACGCCCCCAATTCGAAGCGGAGCTTCTGTTGGCTTATCATCTTGGCAAAGAGCGGACATGGTTGATGATCCATGACCGTGATGAGGTAGTAGATATTAAGGGCTTTGAAGAACTGATTGCAAGACGCGCGGCGCATGAGCCTTATGAGTATATTGTAGGTGAGGTGAGTTTTTATGACATCCATTTGGCTGTGGAGCTGGGGGTGCTCATTCCCCGTCCTGAGACGGAGATACTCATCGATCTGGTTGCTGACATTATTGAAAAAGAGAGAATCACCCGTATTGCCGAGATAGGGGTGGGAAGTGGTGCTATTTCAGTGGTATTGGCACGGAAGTTCCCGCAGTTGAAGATCGTTGCGACCGATATTTGTGATACACCGCTTAAAGTGGCAGCGCAGAATATTGCCAAATACGGATTGCAAGAGCAGATAGCGTTACGCAAAAGTAATCTCATTGATGTGGTCAGAGAGCCTGTTGAACTGGTGGTTTCCAACCCGCCCTATATTGCCGAAGATTTTCTGCTGGAGAGCAATGTGATAGACTATGAGCCAAAAGAGGCGCTTTTTGGGGGCAGGGTAGGCGATGAGCTGCTTAAGCAGATCATTGTCGATGTCAAGAAGCGTGGCATCAGGTGGCTTGCATGTGAGATGGGATATGACCAGAAAGCGCCCATTGCAGACTTTGTTAAAGAAGTTGGGGTACAATCCATTAACTTTTACAAAGACCTTGCCGGACATGACAGGGGTTTTGTGATCGATTTTGGTAAAGGTGTGAAATGACAGCACTCATACAGCGTGTAACAAGCTCTTATGTCAATGTAGATGACAAAGAGATCGCTTCTATTGGCAAAGGCTACAATATCCTTCTTGGCGTAATGAAAGAGGATACGGAAGCTGATGTTGAAAAACTTGTCAACAAGATCGTCAAGCTGCGCATCTTTCCCAATGAAGCGGGAAAGATGGATAAAAGTATTGTCGATGTAGGCGGTGAAGTGCTGGTGGTGTCACAGTTTACTTTGGCAGCGAACCTGAAGCGTGGCACACGACCTGATTTTAACGGGGCGATGAAACCCGATGAAGCCAAGAGGCTGTATAAGGTTTTTAAAGAGAGGCTTTCTGCGTTTGTGCCGGTAGAGAGCGGGGTATTTGGTGCGATGATGGAAGTGGGGATTGTCAATGATGGACCGGTGACTATCATTGTGGATAGTCGGACACTATAGAGATATTGAAGTTTATTTCTACTTTTTTTTAGAAAAAAAGTAGGCAAAAAAAGCGTCTCTTCTGCAATTGTGCGGATGCTGACTTCGGCACCTTGCTTCGTAAATGTGGGTGCCTGCGCAGCTGTACAAAAAGTGCAGGAGAGACAAAATAAAAAGGAATAATAAAATGAAAAAGAATTTTCGTATTGCAACGATGGTCTATTTGATACTGTTGACAGCAACTTTGGGAGCCGGGCTCTATGCAGGTATTGTAATCGCACCGGTAACTTTCCATACGGAGCAGTGGCTTGGAAGTGAAGTATTGAGTCATTTTCAGGAGGGGCTGATCATGACGCAGAACTTTGTCAAGCTCTCTTACCTTGTTGATGTAACGGTAATCGCCGTAGCGCTCTATGAAGGCTATAAATATAAGATGTTCGAGAGAGATACCGTAACACAGGTAGCGACCTTCTTTGTCATTGCGACAGGATTGATGTTCGGACATTACTATCTGCCCGATATCCTGACCATGCAGATGGCAGGAGAGAAGATGACTCAGACAACGGCGTTTATCAATACACATAAGGGGAGTGAGATCAACTTCAAGATCTTCTCTTTGGCGTTGTTGGTATTGATCGTTAGAAATATGCAAAAAGCGTGCAAGTGATGCATATCGTACATCACAGTGAATAGTGAGGAGTGAATAGTGAATAGTGTCGGTATGCTTTTCTTTCGAAAAGCTTTGATTGATGGTAGGAATAGATAATGGAAAAGAAGCTGGAACATCCATTTGACCCTATCGTATTTAATGATACCCAAACCCTTATTTTGGGTTCCTTTCCAAGTATCAAATCATTTGAGAACTGTTTTTACTATGCCCACCCGCGTAACCAGTTCTGGAAGATATTGGAGAAGACCACAGGGTATCCGGTCAATAACCGTGATCAGAAGATATGGCTTTTAAAAGAGACTAAGCTGGGTGTGTGGGATATGATCGCTTCGTGTCAACGAGACAACTCTCTGGACAGTTCGCTTGAAGATGAGGTTGTCAATGATATTCCTGCACTCTTGGAGAAGTATCCGTCTATTACAAAACTGGCATTTACCGGTAAAAAATCACAGGCACTGTTTGAAAAACACTTCGGTGATCTTGACATAGAACGTGTTTATCTGCCTTCACCGTCACCTGCATTTGCCGCTATGACATTTGAAGAAAAAGTAGTACAATACGCTAAAAAATTAGGAATGAGTAACGAGCAATGAGTAACCGAATAAAAAATAATCAAAGCTTTTCGATAGAAAAGCATACCAATATTATTCATTATTTATTATTCATTCCTCATTTGATTGCAACGGAGTTGCAATCATGACATGGGCGATCGGTGATATTCAGGGGTGTTTTAGCGCATTTCAGAAACTTCTGCAAAAGATACAGTTCGATCCCCGTTACGATACGTTGTGGCTGGCGGGTGATGTGGTCAACCGAGGGGATGGATCGCTTGAAACATTGGAGTACCTCTATAGTATTAGAGAATCAGTCAAGATGGTATTGGGAAACCATGATATTGCACTTATTGCCGCCTACTACGGCATTAAAAAATCCAATCCGACTATCGATCCTATCTTGAATTCTCCACGTGTGGATGAGCTTATCGGGTGGCTTAGAAAGCAGAAGTTCCTGCATACGGATTTCAAACTCAGCTACTGTATGGCACATGCGGGTATTTCGCCGGAATTTGACTTGGGGATGGCGATGGCGTATGCCAAGCGTATAGAGGAGAAGTTGCAAAGTGACAATGCCAAAATATGGCTGAAGAAGATGTTCAAAGAAGGTGTTGACCGTTTCGACAGAAAAGCCAAAGCAGAAGATATCGACCGCTATATCGTCAGTGCATTTACCCGTATGCGCTACTGTTCGGAAGACGGTCGCCTTGACTTCAAACAAAAAGGTGCGCCTACACCTAAGGTAAGGTCAAAAGGCATGAAGCCGTGGTTTGAGTGTGAGAACCGCAAAGAGATCGAGCTGAAGATCATATTCGGACACTGGTCGACATTGGGGTTTTATGAAAATGAAGATGTATTAGCTCTTGATACGGGCTGTTTGTGGGGTGGTGCTTTGACCGCCGTACGTATCGATATACCCGAGACAAAGATCGTACAGTACGACTGTAAAGGGTGTATGGAGCCGGGGAAGGGAGACTAGTCTACAACGTGTCCCACGAACTTGGACATATTATCCAAGATCTTTCCGCCTTTTCTGAACCCGACACCGCATGACTCATAAGCAAAGAAGAGACCGGCTTGGTAGTGTGCACCTTCCTCATCGGTCGGAAGCTTGGTATAGGCTTGGTAGATCATTTTATGGTTATCGTAGTCGCCTTCGCCGCCTTCGATGGTGTTGCCGTTCTCATCAAGAATACGTACACTCTCTCCCTCTCTGCCAAATACTGGTTTTGCGACGCACATTTGCCCCTCAAGTGGTCTGTCCGAGGTTTCAAGCAGCAGAGGATGGTTAGGGTAGAGATTCCATAATATCTTCAATATCCCTTTACTCTGGAAGAGCAGGGTGTAGGCAGGGTTGAAGATGATCGCTTTTTGGTTCTTGATGATCTGTGTCAAGAGCATAGCAAGATCGGACTCTTCAAGGGCGATATCTTCCCATGGAATGAGTTTGAACCAAAGCTCATACTGTTCATCATGATAGAAAATGCCTTCCTCTCCCGAGAATTCTACTTCATCAATATAGGCGAATTCCGTTTCATATCCTACCTCGGAAGCGATGTGTTGTAAAAGACGTACGGTGTTCTCCTCTTCGGAGTTACCGCGAATGGAGGTAAAGAGGAACTTCCACCCCTCATAACGTTCTTCGAATGTGGAGACATCCTCTTGTAGTGTCACAAGACGTTTGAAGTTCTCAAGTAATGCCTCATAGACACCATTGAATTGTGCGGACTCTTCCATATGGTTGCGTTTAAGCATGGCCCACTGAACAATGGCAGTTTCAAAGAGCGCGGTAGGTGTATCGGCATTGAACTCTAAAAGCTTAATGGGCTTGCCATCAATACCCCCTGCAAGGTCGAAACGTCCATAAAGGTGCCAATGGACATCATTCTCCCAGCTCTCTTTAATTACTTCGACAAGATTGAACGGAATGCCGATCTCATGGAAGAGGTTATTCTCGATGACATACTCTCCCGCCTCTATGAACATATCATAAAGTTCGTTTCCCGCTTCATAGTAAGCTTCCGCCTCTGCTTCTGTGATGGATACAAGTGAATCGGCGATATAGGGGGTTTCATCACGGTCGGTATGCCACTCAAAGCCCAGTGACTCCAAGTAGTCGGTGGTTAAAGGGGTTATAGGTCTTAATGTTACCATTATTAACCACCGAAGAAGCCGCCGCTGCGACTGGAAGTGCTTTTTTTGTTACCGAAGAAACCACTTCTTTTAGTGGTTGCACTCTTACGAGGCTTATTGAAGCTCTTCATACTTCGTTGATATGTTGAAGGTGATTTATAGTTGGCTTTACGGTTGTTCTGATAGTTCTGGTTTCCAAAGAGTTTGTTCCCGATCCATGAACCGATCATTGCACCGGCGATACTGGAGAGTAGTACCGACCCTAGTCCCATTCCCTCAGATGCCTGTGGTGGATTCTCCTGAACGAGAGGGGAGGTACCGTCATCGATCTTTGCCGCTTCTTCCTTGACAAGTTTATCCATCTCCTCTTTTGTCAGAACACGCTCTGTACCGTTGAGCTCTTTAAGTACGATACGTGTTTCATCCGCTGGGAATTCATCTTTGATCTTATATTTTCCCGGAGCTGTCTCTTCAATGATGACAAAAGCTCCTTTTGCCTGTGGTTGTGTCGTCTCTTCTGCGGGTTTTTGTCCACAACCTGTTAAGCCGGTAGCTAGTAGTGTAGCCAGCCCTGTTGTTGCTGCCATTGAGAGTGTTTTCATATATTTCATGATCTGGATTTTTCCTTCATAAAGAGTTGTATGTTGTGTGAGAATAATAGCAAAAAAAAGAAAATCTATAAAGCAAGATGGTATGCTTTATAGATTTTTATAAGTGAGTGTGTATATTGGTTAGTCCATCTGTTTTCTAAGGAAAGTAGGGACATCAAGGATATCCTCATGCTCTCCATAGTCACCACCTACAGCCATACGTCTTGTCCCACTGATGGTATTAATGGTATTGGTTGCCGGTGTCATCAATGTTTTCTGTGTTTTTTTTGGTGCAGGTTCTGCAATAGCATTCTTATCTTCGAAACCTGTTGCGATAATGGTGATCTTCACTTCATCGATCGCCATGTTAGGATTGGTTGTTGTTCCGAAGATAACAGATGCATCCTCATCCGCACTCTCTTCAACGATGCTCATTGCTTCACCGATCTCCATGATCGGATAGTCAGGGTGGATGTCAAAGTGAACGAGAACACCCATCGCACCGTCGATACTGATATTATCAAGCAGTGGTGATTCGATCGCTGCTTTTGCCGCATCGTATGCTGCATTGGTACCGGTGCTGTAACCTGTACCCATCAGTGCCAATCCTCTATGGCTCATAACGGTCTTCACGTCGGCAAAGTCAAGGTTAATGTCATTCTCTCCGTGAGAGAGGATCACTTTGGAAATACCGCCGACAGCTTGCGCCAAGATATCGTCAACCATACGGAAGCTCTCTTTGATACCCAAGTTCTTCTCAACGATTGAGAGAAGTTTTTCGTTAGGAACGACAATAATGGAGTCGCTCTCACGCTTAAGTTCCTCAAGACCCTCTTTTGCAAGCTTGGTTCTTTTTCTTCCTTCGAACTTGAACGGGCTGGTAACGATAGAAACGGTAAGCGCACCCACCTCTTTTGCCGCTTGGGCAATGATCGGTGCTGCACCTGTACCTGTACCACCGCCAAGACCGGCAGAGATAAAGACGATGTCTGCTCCCTCAAGCATCGCCTTAATATCCTCAAAACTCTCCAGTGCTGCTTCACGACCCTTTTCAGGAACCATTCCTGCACCCAGTCCTCTGGTCGCATTGATACCCAACTGCATCTTGTATGGTGCAAGTGAGCTCTCAAGTGCTTGTGCGTCGGTATTGGCAACGATCAGGTCGATACTGGTGATCCCCTCCTGGATCATGTGGTTGATCATATTACCACCACCTCCACCAACACCGATCGCTTTGATCTTTGCGCCGGTCGTGTGGCACTTCGTTTCTACGATATCTATTTCAAATTCATCCATTTTCATCTTCCCCCTTTTCTGTGATTTATATTAAAGTCTATCTATTTTTCAATACTCTTACTTAAAAGAGTTGTTTCATCCAGTTGCCCAATTTTTTAATAGGACCGCTCTTCTCGTTCCCGATATCCGGTAATTCATCGAATGTGATCGTTGAAGCTTCATGCTCTTCTCTCTGCTCATCCATTTGTGTTTCCATAGACGGTTTTTCTGCCGGTACAGAAGTTTGTGGTTCGCTATGGTTTAATTTTAAGTCCCCCAGATCGTCGGTATGTCCCATTTTTGAGTGGAGCATCTCTTGATTGAAGTTGATCTCATACTGTGTATGTTGACCGGACTTATAAAGTAAGAGACCGACGACGGTTGCAAATGCAGAATCCTTGAGTTCATCAAAGAGTCCGTTCACCTCTTTAGGCTTGGCGATCCTGACGGGTGTTGCATGGAAGATAGACTGGGCAAGTTCTCTGATGCCTTTAAGCTTCGTCATGCCTCCGGTAAGGATCAATCCTGCACCGATCTGCTCTTTCAGTGCAGATTTATCAAGTGATTTTGCAAGGATCATGAGAGCCTCTTCCACTCGTGCAAAGATCACGGAATGTACGATCTCTAATGAGACACCGTTCTTGTTCTCTTCGTCACCGATAATAGGAAGCTCAATGATCTCATTACTGGTCTCTATCAGATTACCATGACGGATCTTGACCTTTTCTGCTACATGAAGTGGCGTATGAAGTGCCATAGACAGGTCATTGGTGATATGGTTGGAGCCAACACCGAGGAAGTCGTTATATCGGATGGAGTTCCCGACATGGATGACAAGGTTACTTGTCTGTCCGCCAAGGTCGATCACTGCAACACCTAACTCTTTCTCATCCTCATCCATTACGGAGATTGCCGAAGCGTAACCGCTAAGAACGATACCTTCGATCTCGACACCTGCTGAGCGCACCGCTTTTTTAAGGTTGGAAAGGTTCGACTTCTGTGTCATGATGATATTGACATCTACCTCCATACGGCTGGCATTCATACCATACGGATCTTCGATAAAGTCTTGATCGTCTACTCTGAAATTATAGGGAAGGACATGGATTACTTCGTACTCGTTTGGAACATTGGCATTATAGAGCGCTGTCTGCATCACACGGTTGATCTCTTTGATCGAGATGTCTTTATGCGGGATATTGACGATCCCCGTGGAGTTAAGGCTCTTTGCATATGCGTTTGAGATGGAAACGGTTGCCGATGTCAGGTTGCTTCCTGCGATACGTTTTGCATCGTTCAATGCTTTTTTGATCGACTTGGAAGCAAGTTCAATATTGGTGATGGCACCTTTTTTGATCCCTTGGGACTTTGCAATCCCATGTCCTAGAACCTGTACATGATCCCCCTCAATTTCAGCTATGATTGCACATATTTTGGTAGAACCGATATCGATAGCTAAAATTGTATTGCTCACTTTGTGAGTCCTCCCATATAGACTTCAGTAGGGTACTTTGTATCTAATACTTTAATGAAATTAGACTCAAAGATACGTGTCTTTGTTGTATTGACTGTTTGTTTTACCAATTGTGTTTGATTTTCATCCGTTGGTAGTATGCTTTGTTGGGTAATCGTATAAACGATAACTTTATTCGCCACAGTAATCATACCTTTTTCTTCTAAAGATGTAAAGAGTTTTTGAATAAATTGTAAACTTTCTTGTTGATTTAGCCCTTCAAGGTTGTCAAAATGATCAAGACTAAGTGGGCCTGCAGTCGGTGCATCGCTCTTTTCGATCTTCTTGAGTGTTGACTCGGCAAGTGCATTGAGTGCATCCTTTTTAGCCTGAGCGAGGTAAGCGACCGTTACAAGTGGTTTTGCCTCTTCGAACGACATGATCTGCGGCTGGATGATCGCTTCGATCTTTACGGTTGCATATCGGTCATTGACTGCTTTTGGTTTGAGGATAGCACCGGTATCCTTTGTTTGGATCTCTTGCCAAAGTTCCGGAGAGAGCTTAGGATCATGAAGTGCAATGGTAACGACCTCGTTACTTTCACGTTTCCCTTTTTTGTAGGCGATATAGGCTTTTTGTGCACGTTTCTTTGCTTTTTTAAGTTTAAGATCCTTGATCACTTCCGGTTTTGCCTCTTCAAATGAAAGCTGTTTCCCGTCATCCGCCGTATAATTAAAGCTGTTTGTCTCATAGTATGCCTGAACGTCTGCATCGGAAACATTGATGTCGTCGCTTTGTGTCCATACGATCGCGATCTTGTATTTTAACGGTGTCTTGAACATTTCTTTATGTACTTCCCAGTATGCTTTGAGCTTTGTATCGTCCAGAGTGACATTGACATCTTCGGGTGTAAGAACGCGGTATTTTACCGTATCGGCGATATTGAGTGCGGATGCGATACTCTCTTCTTCCAACGGTAGGCTCTCCACACGTAGAAGAGCCAGTAGCTTGGTGATCCTTAGCTCCTCTCTGAGTGTCTCTTCGAAGGCTTTGGCCGTAAGACGTTGGGACTGTAGATACATCTTGTAGATGTTCTTGTCAAATACGCCCTCTTTGTTTTGGAAACCTTTGATGGATTCAAGGGTCTGTGCCAACTCTTCATCGGAGACGATAATTCCTATATCATCGGCATAGTTCAGAATCTTTGCCTGTGTCTCAAGCGTCGCGAACGCCTGCTGGATCAGTCCAAGCTCTTTTGCCTTTTGCTCATCGAAGTTCCCTTTGAACATTTGATTGTAGCGGTTATAGAGGTTACTGTATGCCATATTGAGCTTGGATTGTTTGATCTCGATATGTCCGACCTTCGCAACACTTCCCGCTTTTGCACCGAAGTCGTAGCTTCCCCAGCCGACGAATCCTGCACCGATGAACGCGATGGTTGCGACCCAGATGGTCCATACGAGGTATTTATTGTGTTTTTGCATCCAACTTATCATAACTTTTATCTGCCTTCTATGGTAAAATTTGTATAATATTTTAGTCAACTTGTGGTTAATACCAATTGAATAAAGGAAGAATGTTTGAGAGAGAATCAGAACAGTGTGATGATGCAACGGGATCTCGATGTGATCTGGCACCCCTGTACACAGATGAAAGACCATGAAACGCTTCCTCTGATACCGATCAAATCGGGTAAGGGTATTTACCTATATGATTTTGAAGGTAAAAGTTATATTGATGCGATCAGCTCATGGTGGGTTAACCTTTTTGGACATGCAAACCCCCACATTAATGTCCGTATCAAGACCCAGCTTGATACATTGGAACATGTACTTCTTGCAGGATTTACCCATGAGCCGGCTGTTACACTGGCGCATGCATTGGTAGATATTACTCCTGATGCATTAAAGAAGGTATTCTATGTAGACAACGGTTCAAGTGCTGTGGAAGCGGCTTTAAAGATGAGCTATCACTATCATCGTAATCTCGGAAGAGAGAAATCACTTTTTCTATCATTGACGAACTCTTATCATGGTGAGACGATCGGTGCACTTTCGGTAGGGGATGTATCGCTCTATAAAGAGACGTATGCGCCATTGCTTATTGCGAACAAGCAAGTTCCCGTGCCTGTAGACCAGAGCATGAAAGCAGCGGAAGAGGCGATCGTACACCTTGAATCAATGTTGAGATCCAAAGGCGAGAAGATCGCTGCTTTGATCGTAGAGCCATTGGTGCAGGGTGCAGGGGGCATGCATATGTATCACCCTTACTATCTTAAAGAAGCAAGACGTTTAACCCGTCAATATGATGTTCACCTGATCGCTGATGAGATCATGACCGGGTTTGGACGGACCGGAGAGATGTTCGCGTGTGACCATGCCGATATTTCACCGGATTTCATGACACTCTCTAAAGGGTTGACGGGTGGCTATCTCTCTTTATCTGTCGTAATGACGACCGACAAGGTCTATGAAGCGTTCTATTGTGATTATAATGACTATAAAGCGTTCTTGCACTCACACAGTTATACGGGAAATCCGCTTGCTTGTACGGCGGCACTGGCTACGCTTGAGATATTCAAAGAGAATGATGTAATAGAGAAAAATAGACAAAAATCCGCCTATATCGCAAAAAAGCTAAAGCGTTTTATGTCACTTGAAAATGTCAAAGAGGTACGTCAGCAAGGGATGATCGCAGCAGTCGAACTCAAAGGGTATACACCGCAAGAGCGTATAGGTTTGGCAGTATATCAATATGGGCTTGCAAACGGTGTGTTATTGCGTCCGCTAGGACATATAATCTACTTTATGCCTCCGTATGTGATAACGGAGGAGGAGATCGATACGATGATGGATGTCGCTTATGACGGTATTGCATCCCTTCTTAAGCATTAGAAAAGCAGTTACTTTCTAAAGAGTCTACCAAGCAATCCCCGGTTCTTCCGGTGAAGTCGTTCATAGTGCGGGATCGCTCTTTGAATTCCCAAGGACATCGCTTCTTTATAAAGTCTTTCTGCCTCTTTCAGGTCTTTTTCCGTACTGATACCGTACTCATAGAGCTGGGCAAGGTCACAGATCGCCTCAGGATAGGATGACTCTACCGCCAGTGAATAGAAATGTTTAAAGGCAGCGTCGGTATTTTTTTGTAGGATATCCCCTTTAAAAAGAGCACGCGCAAGCATGAACTGGGCAAAAAGAGAGTGTGTTGCACCACTAATAAGAAGAAGCTGTACCGCTTCGGCGATCTTTCCTTCTTTGGTACGTTTTTGAATATATACCATCATCTCTTCGATCTCAGACTCACTGTAGCCGAGTTTTCTGATCTTTAAAAGCCATGCTTTTGCGGAAGGATAGAGCTTAGAAGTAGGCTCTATTGGAGGATATTGCTCCTTAAGATCCTCATATTTTTGGTCAATATAGGTGATCGCTTCATATTCCGAGGCACTCTCCGGTCTTTCGTTTCTATTTTGCTTAGGAGCAGTATCGGTAGGGTCAACTTCCGGCACGACCTGTTTTACGGGAGGAAGATCATTGTGCGTATCATTCTCTTTGACGGTAGAGAGATCCTGAACTGGAGGCAACTCCTGAAAGAACGAATCGTCCTTATCAATGACTTCTGTATAATCATACCGTGTAGGTTCCTGTTGTTCAAAGAAATCATCTTTCTCTAGCTGTGTGTGGCTGATATTGATATTCTCTTTTAGAATATCGTCCCCCTTGAGATTAAGGAGAGTATCGAAGTCGATCTCCTCTTTTTGCGGGAAGGATTCACTTTTTTGCTCTTTGAAGGTGTTCAGATCGAGGATCTCCTCGACCTTTTCCTCTTTTTCCTCTTCCGGAACGATAAAAAGGTCGAACTCTTCAATGATCGCTTCTTCCTCTTCTTGGGTTAGAATATCATCTTGAACGGTTCGCTGGATCACCTCCTCGGGTGCATTCTCAATATAGTCACTGATAAGTGCTTGTGTTTGTGCATAGTTCTCTTGACGAAGCCCCTTGAGTATCTCTTGGATATTCTCATCACTTTTAAGAGGTGCGAGTTTCAGTGTTTGAAGCTGAATGGTCTCCATATCACCGATAGAGATGGCCAAATTGATGATCTGTAAACGTTTTTTGGTCTGATTCATATCTTCTTCCTGCGTTCTTATAGCCTATTAGTATAGCAAAACTATGCTTGTGTTAGAGGTTTGCGCTTAAAGCAAGAAGACGGCATGAGTTCTCCAATACGGCGATCTTTTTTGCCATTTCGGTAATGTCCCTGTCGTAGGCGATCAGACCAAAGCCCTTGATAAGTAGAAGGTGGCTTTCATGTTGCTGGAAAAAGCGTGATATCTCATAAGGTGCACGTTCGATCCAGTCATCGAAATGATGAGGATCATAGATGACTACCTCTCCTAGAACACGCATACCGTAGTAGTCTTGTGGTGAAACCTTTCCATGTTTCAACGAGTATGCCGTCGCATAAGGGGGCATGGTGTAACAGACATATTTGGCATTGGGAATATTTTCATAGATATGCTCATGGATATGGACATCCCCTGTGGCCAGACTCCACCGGTAGTCACGCTTTTGACAATCCAGCCGTACCAGTGAACTTTCGGTCACTTCGTTAAGGATCGTATCTTTGGAGTTGATGATAAATCCGTTATTACTGATACGTGCGGAGATAGAACCGTGATAGACACCGAAAAAGTTCTTTTCGAAGAGAGAGTGTGAGATGTGTTGAATATCTTCTATTAGATGTTTATCCATAGTGTACGAAACCTTTGTTAGGATTATTTGGGTATTATAACGGGTAAATTAAGAATTAAGAATTAAAAATTAAAAACAAAAGAGGGAAAATCGTGGAGAGTCCGCATATACCGGTATTGCTCGAAGAGGTACTGGAGAGTTTCAAAGATGTCCCCGAGGGATATTTTGTCGACTGTACGCTCGGCTATGCCGGTCACAGCAGTGAAGTGCTCGCCCGGTATGGCCATTTGAAACATATCGGTATTGACAGAGATGAAGAGGCATTGGCCTTTTCCAAGAAGAGGCTTGAACCTTTTGCCGATAGAAGTACCCTTTACAAAGGAACTTTCGCAACGGTACTCCCTACGCTTCAAGAAGCTCCTGTTACAGCACTTTTGGCAGACTTCGGAGTTTCCTCTTTACAGCTTGACAAAAAAGAGCGTGGTTTCTCTTTTGAGTCCGAGACACTCGATATGCGTATGGATGCTACAGCTCCGCTGAGTGCCTATGAAGTTGTCAATACCTACCCCAAAGAGAAGCTGGAGTATATCTTCGATGTTTACGGAGAGGTACGCTCTTATAGAAAACTGGCTTCAGCGATCGTTAATGCCCGTGCCAAAGAACCTATAAAAAGTGCCAAAGCGCTTAGTGAGATCATTAAGCAGGTCATCCCCTCCGGAGGCAAGATCCATCCGGCGACCCTCCCTTTTCAGGCGATCCGTATCGAGGTGAACAATGAACTCGGAGAGATCGAGGGGTTGCTTGATGCGTTGGAGGCGAAACACTATCCCGGAGAGGTCGTCTCCCTTATTACCTTTCACTCCCTTGAGGATAGGCTGGTCAAGAACCGCTTTAAGAAGTGGGCGACCGAATGTATCTGTGATCCGCAAGCGATACGTTGTACATGCGGAAAGAACCATGCTATGGGTAAACCGCTTGTACGAAAGCCCATCACCGCTTCAAAGGAGGAGTTAAAGCTCAACCCGAGAAGCCGCTCGGCAAAACTTAGAAGTTTCCGCTTTAAAGGGTAGCGATGAGGGGAAATACCAAAAAGAAGAAAGCACCTAACGGTATTACGTTCGGCATGGTCAGTGTGATCGTTATGGCAATGGGGATCGTACTTATCCTGACCATGATCAAGATCTATTTGAGCAATCAGATATACTATGAGAGCAAAAAGGTCAACAAGATACAGCGTCAGGTCGAAGCGCTAAAAGCTGAGAGACAGATACTTCAGCAAAATGTCGAAGCACTCAAATTCCGAAGTAATGTAACCGATACGATCTTTATGATCGAGGAGTAGCGATAGGCTATTGGTCAACAGAGTGATCGCATTGATAGTTATCTCTTTGTTGTGGCATATACCGGTTAAGTTGTAGTTGTGCTACTGAAAGATAGGGGCTAGAAGAGAGATATCTGTTTATCGTATTGGTCTCATATATGAATTTTTGAAGGTAGTACCTACTTAACACCTCTGTTGCTTGTGTATCTTTTAAAAGTTTTTCCGGTTCGATAGCAAAAGGAGTACACTCTCCGTAGTAGTTGACACTCTCCCCTATCTGTTCGAAATACGCATGTTGTCTGCGAAGCAGGCGTGCAAGGGTCTGTTCCATAATAGCATAGATCATCTTTAACGGGTAGATTTGTGCAGTGATCCGTGTGCCTATCATCAGAAGTAGTGAGAGGTGAGTTCTGACCCAAAGTGCAGATCTTTTCGAGTGCAAAGGAAGGCCTCTACTAAGTGCAAAGCGAGATATCTCACATACGGGTAGCAGTGACGGGTCTCTTTGAATATGGGTATAGTGTTCCATCGGTAAGGTTTGTATGGGGGTTTTGCAATTAATATAAAAAACCCTAATAGTACCTACATACCGTTGGGTTTGCTGATGTTGAATAAGAAAAATAAATGATTGTTCATCGCTTTTATCCCATGCGAACTGCTCTTCATCTTCAATTGTTGCAAAGTTACGGTATTTGCTAAGAAGTACCTCTTTACGTAAGCTTTTAACCGCATCGAACTCTTCAGGCTCTGTAGCCAATATGAGCCGATATTCTTTTGTTAGCAGATCAAAAGCGGTAGAGTCGAGCAAAATAAATCCTTTTTTAGTCGGAAAGAAGATGAATTTAAAATAAATTGTGTAGAATTATAGTTGAAATATTATAAAAACTTATTGATGTGGAAAAAGAGAGGTGCAGTGTGTTAAGTTGGAGAGGGGTACTGTTATCATTATTATTGTTTACATCAATTCTCAATGCAGAAAATATTGACCAGCTTTTAAGTGAATATAACCAAAATAATGATCTAAGTCGTCAGACGATCGATGAGAATAAAGGACACTTGGTACTCTTTACCCGAGAAAAGCTTGAGCGGATGCATGCTAAAACGCTAAAAGATGTGATGAAGTACACGCCGATCATCTACTATCATGAAAGTAGATATGCACTGCCTGACCCATTGACTTCCGGTATTTTCGAACCTTATCGCAGTAATTTCATCAGAATTTTTATCGATGGAGTGGAAATAACGCAAGGATGGTTAGGAAGCGGTGTTGTGCTGTATGGTGATATGAATATCAATTTTGCCGACCATATTGAGTTTTACTATATGACCCCCTCTTTTGATACATCGGTAGAGCCGGCATATTTGACGATATTTATCTACTCTAAAACTCCGGAACGGGACAGTGGTGTCTCCTTAGACCTGATGGCGGGGAGCAGGGGCTATAATGTAGAGAGTTTCAATTATGGAAAAGAGCATAACAATGTTTCATATATGCTCAATGTCTCCCATACTTTGGAGGAGCGGGAACGTGTCGATAATGGTACGGATGATCCACTCAAACGTGATTTTGAAAGAGTTCAGGTCTTTGGGTATATAAAGAATGAAAAACACTCTTTTCATCTTCAAATCATGCAAAAAAACACGGATGCACTTGCCGGTTTGAGTTTTGATGCCACACCTCTAACATCAGAGATCGATTATCAGAACATACATATGGACTATCAGACTAAATTGAATGCATACTGGAAAGCACAGTTTTCCTATGATCAACTAACAACAGATACGCTTATGGTAGATGATGAGTCGCTACTGTATGTCGGTAGTCTATTTGGTAACAGCTATTCGGGAAGCAGTAAGAACAGTACCTATAGTGCCGAGTTGACCTATATTAATCAATTTGGAAAGCATCGTGTAACAGGAGGCGTAAAAGAGCGGATAAAAGTTTTGGATTCGTTTAAAGAGGATGGTGTCGGTGAAATTCCCAAAGTATTCGACAAAGAGGCGATATTCTCACTTTTTCTACAGGACCAATATGCACTTTCCCAACGTGAACTGTTAAGTCTGGGCATAGAGTATAGCTATATTGACCGTAACAAAGGAGTCTCCTCTGATGATCTACTGCAGTTACGGATTGGCTACCTGTACCATGGCGACAAATGGCGTTATAAAGCCTACCTGTATCAGTCAATGTTTGCACTTGATCCTTTCTCTTATAGTCTCGATCTCTCGTGTACAAAAAATGTGGATACTGATTATAATCGTGTACAGACAACCTATGGTATTACCCAAGAGTTACGTTATAAAGAGAAAAAACATGATCTTGCACTGATGTTTTATCTGCTAAAGGATCAAGATGGGCTCTTGGTCAACAGTAAGGATGAAGATACCAAGTATCTCTCAACAGTATTGCAGTACGGATATATGTTCGATCTAAAAAATAGAATGGATATACAGTTGTATTATGCACACTATTCAGATATATTCGAACTAAGTTCACTTGATGATTATAGCGGTTATATATCATTGATGAACGCCTATGGCACGTTTGAGTTCTATAATGCGGTCGTATGGCATCAAAACAGTGTAGATAATAAAAACTACTTCGATCTGACATCCTCTGTCTCTTGGAATATCAGTGAAGATCTTACCTTTACTATCAGAGGTGAAAATATACTGGATAAAGCGAAAGAAACGAATCTGTACCGTATGGATCCTGAAACCGGAGAGATGATGGTACCGCTTAAGGTATCTCCTGTAGATAGACGTATCGTTTTTGAGCTGGAGTATCAACTATGAAAAAGATACTAGTACTTCTTGTCTTGCTTTACGGACATCTTTTTGCTTTGGAGAAAGGAAGTACACTCAAAATCTATCATGAGATATTCATGTCTGCTCTGCATAAAGAGAAGATAAAGGTCTACACAAGTGCGAAAGAGTTAAAAGAAGTATTTAGAACCTCTCATAAGATCATATTGGTAAATACCCCCGACCTGGCGGATATTGTGGTGGTAGATACGGATAGAAGTTATCAGGATATATTAAAACAGATGGATATACGGCAACAGAAGAAAATCCCTTTTTTTGCAACGCACTATCAGGTTCTTGCCGCATATGATAATGTGATAGGTGCTCTTTACTGGAAGAAGGGGCGTTCTCAGCTTCTTTTTGTAAAGCCTAGGCTTGAACGCTTCGGTATCACACTCTCTTCTGAGTATAAACCTTTTATTGTGGATGAATTATGAAGTTGAGATACATAAACAAGTATATTCTTCTTATTTTGTTATTACTGCTTAGTTTTGGCGTCTATATGCAGTGGAGTGTCTCGGAGAGTACCCGTCAGTTAAAGAACGATGAGATAGAAAAGTCCAAACAGTATGCGGCTAACATTGCAGCGTGGATCATGAAAAAGAGTAAAGGAGAGATCGAGTCTACGCTTAGATCCGACCCAACGCTTCAAAAAGAGCTTAGTGAGATGCTTGAGACTTTTGTTATTCCCAAGTATGCATATATTTTTCTACTCAAACAAACCCCTAAAGGACATTACCGTTTTTTACTCGATGGTTCCAAAGCCGAAGAGAAAGAGCGTTTTGGAACACTTTTTTTCCCTCAAAACAAGCAGTTTGACGAGGTCTATAAGCGTGGTCAAGTAAAGATCATCAAGCAAGAGGATGATGTAAAGGGGGTATGGCTTTCGCTCTTATATCCTTTACGCAAAGAGAATAGAACACAAGCCCTTTTGGTACTGGATCTTTCAAAGTGGTACGGAAAGAGTCTTGAGTCATATAATTCACCGCTACAGAGCCTACTGTGGTTAATGCAGATATTTTTACTCTTTAGTTTTATATTCCTCTCCGTTATTTTTTATCGATATTATCAGTTTAGAAAAAGTATATTGACCGATCGATTGACCGGTGCACAAACGAAGCGATATCTTGAAGAGTTTTTCTTAAGTCGTAAAATGCATGATTATCATGCTTTGATCGTTGATATAGACGAATTTAAAGAGGTAAATCGGAATTTTGGATATGAAAGTGGAGATGAAGTATTAAAAGAGTTCGTCAGAACTTTGGCGCAACAACTTCCCAAAGAGAGTGTGATCATCCGTACGGGGGGTGCGGAGTTCAGTCTGTTCTTCCCTAAACAATACACTTTGGAAGAGATTGCTCAAAAGCTTTTTATCCATATGCGTCAAAAACGTTATCTTGTTAAGAACCATGTGATCCAAATGAATATTTCTATTACCGGAATGGAGATCCCTCCTGAGACAAAAGATATTCAGCATGTATTACGGATATTGGATGAGGAGATGCTCAAGGTCAAAAGTCAAGGGAAGAACAGTATCGCTTTAGTGGATCTACAGAGTGATCAAGAGATAAAGTACAGACAGATCGACTATATTAAAAGGGCTCTGGAAGAGGAGCGTTTGGTCTGTTTGTATCAGCCGATCTTCAAAACAAAGACAGGAGAGATCAAAAAGTATGAAGTTTTGGTACGCCTTGTTGACGAAGAGGACACTTCTGTTCTGATCCCTCCGGGACGTTTCCTGTCTGCGATCAAAGGAACAAGTTATTATATCAAGATGAGCAAACTGGTGCTAAGTCAGGTATTTAGGGTACTTGAAGCTTATCCTGATATCGAACTTTCCGTTAATTTGGATCTTGATGATCTGCACAATATGGATATGATGCAGATGATCATGGATTACCTCTCTAAAAACCGTGCTTATGCCGGACGTTTGACATTTGAGATCCTTGAAGAGAATGAGATCAGAGATTATAGTAGAGCGAACTTTATCTTTACGCAGCTTAAAGCATATGGATCCAAGATCGCTATTGATGACTTTGGTAGCGGATACTCTAACTACAATTATTTGATACAGCTTGATATTGATATTTTAAAAATTGATGGAAGCTTGATCAAAGAGTTGCGTACAACACCCAAAAGAGCAGAGGTTGTGATCTCTTCGATCAAACTATTGGCAGAAACTTTCGGCTATGAACTGGTTGCGGAGTTTGTTGCCAATGAAACGGTCTACGAAGCGGTCAAAGCACTGGAAATAGATTACGTACAAGGGCATTACCTTGGTGAACCCAAGCCTATTGAGGCGTATTTGGAACAAACCAATTTGTATTAAACCAATTTGGTTATAATTATTCGCTTTTAAACAATAAGAAGGATATAGACCGATGAACCTATTTGATGATGATGATTTTATGAGCAGTTCTCCGAAAGAGAGCTACTTCTCAATTGCGCGTACAGCGAACCAGAACATTGTAGAGATGGAGCTTGAGAAGATGCTTAGACGTTTGGCGGTTGCCGAGAAGATGCTAGAAGAGAAAGGGCTTGAGGAAGAGTATGAAGCCAATATCAAAGGGTGGGTGATCGATAAGGATGTCGATGCACGCGTTGATTCTCTCTTTATTGAGCTGATGGGAAGTATCGTAACACAGTGTGAATAGGTGGTAGAGAGATGTTGAGTGCAGTTGAGAGAAAGATAGAACAGTTCGTCATTGAGTTGGATGATAAAGAGGTACGTTCACTTTATGCAAAGCTTCCTGTAGGGAAACGCTTAAGGGCGAAACTGATCCTTCGTATTGCAGGGAGTTCTCTTCCTGTAGTCAAAACGGCTGCGATCGTAGAGATGATCCATGCGGCAAGTCTGTTGCATGATGACGTGATCGATGATGCCTATATGCGTCGCAACAAACCTTCACTAAATGCACTCTACGGAAATAAAACAGCGATCATGCTGGGAGACATTCTCTATTCTAAAGGCTTCTTCGAGCTGAACAACATCTCACTTGATGTTGCAAAACTGATCTCCAATGCCGTTACCCAGCTAAGCCTTGGAGAGTTGAAAGATGTTTCTTTGTCAAAAGCGTTCAACCCTGACAAAGATGCCTATATGAAGATGATCTACCAAAAGACGGCATCACTGATCGAAGCGAGTGCCGGTGCCGCTGCGCTGTTGGCAGGTAAACCCAAAGTAGTGTTCATGACCTATGGGCGTAATCTCGGGCTTGCATTTCAAATGATCGATGATCTTTTGGATATCACGCAAGATAGCGCTACCCTTGGAAAACCGGCAATGCATGACTTTGTCGAAGGGAAAACGACCCTTCCGTACATCTATCTGTATGAAGTGTTGGACGCATCTGGCAAAGAGAAGCTTCGCAGTATGCATGGGAGAGTGTTGCGTGATGAAGAGCTCAACTGGCTTAAAGCTTCGTTCGAGACCCATCAGATCCTTGTCAAGTGCTATGCACAGGCAACAGAGCTTATCGATGAAGCGGTTGAGTTGATGAACGCACAAGGTGAGGAAGCTCTTAGTGAGATCGCGATGGAAATGATCGACAGGGAGTTTTAATGTACTATCAGGTCGTAAGCTTTTCGCATAAAAATTGTGAGTTGGCGACACGGGAGAAGCTGGCATTCTCCAATGATGACGAGAAGAAGCTCTTCCTTGACCAATTGATCCATTTTGAGTTTATACACGAAGCCTTTGTCATCTCTACATGTAACCGTGTAGAAGTGGTATTGGCTACACGTGATAATTTCGCCAGTTTTCATGCCGTCTTGGGTTTGATGAGCCAGAAGAGCAACTTGAACTTCTATGAGCTCAAGAGCGTAGCGAAACGCTATGATGATGAAGAGGCGATCGAGCATATCTTCTCGGTCGTCTCCTCGTTGGACTCACTGGTGATCGGAGAATCTCAGATCACAGGACAGGTTAAAGATGCATTCAAGTTCTCGTTCCAGAACGGTACGGCAGGACGCAAGCTCAACCGTGTGATCTCCTATGCGGTCAAGTGTGCGGCCGAGGTACGCAATGCGACCAATATCTCCCAAAACCCTATCTCTATCGCATCCGTAGCGGTTGCGCAAGCACATAAGATACTGGGTGATGATATCCAGGGAATGAAGGGGATTGTTGTAGGTGCGGGAGAGATGGGTGTGTTAGCGGCCAAACATCTGCTAAGAGTAGGGTGTGATGTGGTATTGATCGGTCGTGATATGGAAAAGGTAGAGAAGGTTGCATTGGAACTGGGAGAGAATGTCTCAGCGGATAGTGTAAAGAACCTATCTAAATATCTCAACCGTTACAGGCTGCTCTTTTCGGCAACCTCCTCACCCGAGCCTGTTATTACCCAATCGATGATCGAGAATGAGACCCTGCCTCGCTATTGGTTCGATATGGCGATCCCCAGGGATATCGCCGATATGGATCTTCCAAAGTTGCAACTCTTCCGTATCGATGATCTGCGTTCGATCTCCAATGAGAACCATGCGATGCGACAGGAACAGGCGATCCGTGCACAAGAGATCGTCAAGCGTTATACGGAGGAGTTCTACGCATGGCTTAGAGCGCTCTCGATCGAACCTGTGATCAAGCAGATGCGTCTGAATGTTGAAGAGGCGATCGAAGCGGAGTTGACACGTGCGATCAAGAAAGGTTTCGTCCCACACGATCATGAAGCCAATATGCGTAAAATGGCTAAACAGATGTTCAACCGTTTCTTGCATGATCCGACACGGAACCTAAGACGCTCCTCTACCGAAAAGGAGAGTGCGAACTGCATAGAAGCAGTCAAAAAGATGTTCGATATCGATACGGAACATATCGATGCCAAGCAGTATAAGAATGACCACCATACCAAAGGATATAACGCGTGAGATTTTCAAGACTATTAGTACCGACAACCAAAGAGACACCCAACGATGCGACATTGGCAAGTCATATCTTTCTCATTAGAGGCGGATTCATTCAGTCCGTAAGCGGAAGTGGACTCTATAACTTCCTGCCATTGGGTAAAAGGGTGCTTGATAAGGTCAAGCATGTCGTCAAAGACGAGCTCGATAAAGCCGGATGCCAAGAGGTAAGTCTTTCGTTCGTAACCCCTGCATCACTGTGGGAAGAGAGCGGACGTTATGAAAAGTACGGTAAAGAGCTGCTTCGATTTAAAGACAGAAAAGATAACGAGTTCGTTCTAGGGCCTACGCATGAAGAGATGATGGTCAACCTCGTAAGACAAAGCGTCAAGAGCTATAAGCAACTACCGCTCAATCTCTACCAGATCAATCTTAAGTTTCGTGATGAGATCAGACCGCGTTTCGGTTTGATGAGAGGACGCGAGTTCTTGATGAAGGATGGCTACAGTTTCCATACTACCGAAGAGGATATGAAACGTGAATTTGCACTGATGGAGGAGACATATAAGAAGATCTTTACCCGTCTAGGGCTGGAGTTCAGGGTCGTAGAGGCTGATTCGGGAGCGATCGGAGGAAGTGGGAGTAAGGAGTTCATGGTATTGGCAGATAGTGGGGAAGATACCATTGTCGTATGTGATGCGTGTGAGTACGGTGCCAATATCGAAGCGGCGGTTCGTCAAGAGAAGCCGTGCGAGGCGTCGGTACCAACATTGGCACAAGAGAAGGTTCATACGCCCGATATAACCACAATGGAAGCACTGAGCGCATTTTTTAATGTCGACCCTTACTATTTTGTTAAAACGGTTGCAATGAAAGCACTTTATGATGAAGGGAAAACACAGATCGTTCTCTTCGCACTTAGAGGTTCGGATGAACTGCAAGAGGTTAAAGCGTGTAATGCCGTCGATGCGAACGACCTTGTAGAGGCAACGGAAGAGGAGTTGGCTGAGGTTGGATTGGTTGCCGGGTACATGAGCCCGTTGAACGCGCCCGAAGGGGTTCGTGTCGTATTGGATGAGAATCTTAAAGGGGCTGTGGAGATGATCTGCGGTGCCAATGAAGAGGGGTATCATCTTACGGGTCAGAAGCTAGAGGATACCGATATGGACCATGCGGACCTTGTAGCGGTACAAGAGGGGGATCTCTGTGCATGCTGTGGTGCGCCTTTGCGTTATACCAAAGGAATTGAGGCGGGGCACATCTTCCAGCTTGGCACACAATATTCCGAGCCGCTTGGCGCAACTTTTCTCGATGAGAACGGTAAGTCCCAGCCGATGGTCATGGGAACGTACGGTATCGGGGTGAGTCGTCTGCTTGCGGCGATCATCGAGCAGAACCATGATGAAAAAGGGTGTATCTGGACCAAGGAGTCCGCACCGTTCGCACTCTATATCATGGTATCGAACATTAAAGATGACACACAGCTTGATTTTGGAGAAAAACTTTATACTCAGGCACAAGAAGCGGGGATCGATGTGGTCTTTGACGATAGAAAAGACCGCTTTGGAGCGAAGATGAAAGATTACGAGCTTATCGGTATTCCACATGCAGTGATCATCGGGAAGAAGCTTGCTGAGGGTAAGGTCGAGTTCGTAACCCGTAAAGGGATGGAGAAAGAGGAGGTGGATGCCGATGCCATCTTCGATATTGTGAAAGAGCGACTATGTTCATCATCATCCTGATCCCTTATCTCTTCCTTGAGACCTACATCTCGCTTCATATGCTTGAGAGTATCGGTGCCTTTTGGGCAACGATATGGACATTTGCTACGATGATCCTCGGATCGGCACTTTTAAAGAACTCCCCCTATACGATCTTTGGTAATATGAATGCTTTGCAACGAGGAAAATTGGATATCCGTAAATTTCAGGATGCAACCACTTCCTACCTATTGGGCGCACTTCTTCTGATCGTTCCGGGCGTACTTAGTGATTTTATGGGGGTTGCGGCACTGTTTTACACGGTTTATTTACAATTTGTCGCTAAAATAACACCTGAGAAACCGAATCAATATACAACTACCAAAGGAGACGAAGATGTCATTGATGTCGAGATTATTGACGAGCACATTGATCGCAACGATCGCATTGAGCGCCGCTAATGTGCTGGAGAATAAACAGCTTGTAAAGTATGTAAAAAGAAATATCATTAAAAACCCTCAAGTAAAGGTCAATGGTGTAACACTGGTTGAATCAAAGACCCATAAAGACCTTCCAGGATGGACTGTGCTTTTAACAACAATGGACGTTACGTATAAAAAAAGAGATGTGCATATTCCTGAGATCATGTTCGTCAAAGATGGTCTGGTCACCGGGCACTTGGTGAACTTGAAGAACGGGCATGACTACAGAGATGATATCAAGCCTACAGTACCTCAAAGCATGTATGATGATGCCCATCTCTTATACGGGAATAAGGATGCCAAGCATAAGATCATCGTATTCTCCGATCCGATGTGTCCATTCTGCCAAGAGGTCGTTCCCGATATCATGAAAGCGGCAAAAGAGCATCCTGACAAGATAGCACTCTATTACTATCATGTTCCGTTGAAAAGGATCCACCCTGTTTCCAACACACTGACAAAAGTCATGTACCTTGCCCAAAAAGAGGGGAAGAAGGATGTTCTTGAAAAGATGTACACATTAAAGATCAATCCAAGAGAAACGGATGTCAAAAAGATCCTTCCTGCAGTAAAACGCCATACAGGATTCAGTGTAACAGAGAAACAGCTGAATGCACAAGAGGTCAAAGATGCAATGAAAGCGGATGAAGATACTGCCGGACGTATGATGGTGAGCGGTACACCGACTGTCTATATTGACGGTGAGTGGGATAAAATGAGAGATGGTTACAAGAAACTCATAAAGTAAGTTTCTTGGATAACTAATGTTCGTATGCGGTGCTATTGCACCGCTTTTTTACTATTCTTGTTTTCTTGAAAGCGGGAATTATAGAGCGTTCTTTTCTTTTTGGTTTGAACAACAAGCCAAAGAGAAGTGAATTTTAAAGGGGATCTTTTGGAAACATTGGTCATAGCAACACGTGCGAGTAATCTTGCCTTATGGCAGGCATATCATATTAAAGAGCGGATAGAGACGACCTTTCCCGATGTCAAGGTAGAGCTTAATGAGATCACATCAAAGGGTGACAAGATATTGGACAGGCCGTTGGCACTTGTCGGTGGGAAAGGGCACTTTACCAAAGAGCTTGAAGATGAAATGCTTGCAGGTAATGCCGATATGGCGGTACATTCGCTCAAAGATGTTCCGACCTATATTCCAGAAGGCTTGGAACTGTGCGCTATTACTGAGCGTCAAGACCAGAGCGACGTCTTTCTTTCGCATACATATAAGAGCCTGAACGATCTTCCGGAGGGTGCGGTCGTAGGAACCACCTCTCTGCGCCGCCGTATGCAACTGCTTGAAAAACGTCCGGACCTGAAGGTCAAAGACCTTCGTGGAAATGTCAATACCCGTTTGCGTAAGCTTAAAGAGGGACAGTACGATGCGATCATCCTTGCCTATATCGGTCTGTATAGACTCGATCTGCTTAAGGATATTCCCTATGTAGAGAAACTCGATTTCTTTATCCCTCCGATGGGACAGGCGGCACTGGGTATCGAGATCGTCTCTAGCAATGCGCGCATCAGAGAGATCGCAATGAGTTTGAACCATGAAGAGACATTCATCTGTACGCGTGTCGAGCGTGACTTCATCTCGGTCATCGGAGCAGGGTGTTCCGCACCCGTAGCGGTCAATGCCGTTATGGTCGAGGAGGATGGCAAGAAGAAGATCTCCGTACGTGCGATGATCGGATATCCTGATGGAACGCATATCTTGCATGAATCTTTAACCTCGCCTTTGGATGAAGCGGATATCGTTGGGAATCTCTTGGCGCAGAAGATGATCGAAAAAGGGGCGCTCGATCTACTGGAAGAGGCGGAGAAGATCGCCTTTAAAGATGAGATGCCCGAACGTCTTTAACTATACTTTCGAAGAGGCTTTAGTGACCTCTTCTGCTTTTCTATACAAAAAAACAAAAAATGTAACTAAGGTTGCATAGACTTCTCTCGTGACTCCGATATAATTCCCATGGTTATACATATTTTATTTAAAGGAGTCAGCAATGACACTTGTCAGTCGTCTTTTTGATCAAGAGACATTAAAAAAATTCAGTACACATACGATCGTAGCAGGTTTTCTTATGCTGATCGTCGGCGTGTTGGGCATGACAGCTCCCTCATTGATGTCGATCGTGGTAGTGACGTTACTGGGATGGATGTTCATCTCCAGTGCGGTCATTCAAGGGTATATTACCTATAAGAGCTATAAAGGCTCATTCAGCGCATGGTTAAAACCGGTACTCTCCTTAATTACGGGAATGCTCTTTTTTATCTTCCCTGTAGAGGGTGTTGCCGTTGCAGCGGTAATGCTTGCAGCATACCTGATGGTAGATGCCTTTTCAAGTTTTGGTTTTGCTTTTGAGTATAAACCCAATAAAGGGTGGTGGATACATCTTATCAATGCAACGATCTCTGTGGTACTTGCCGTTTTGATCATGACAGGATGGCCTGTTAGCTCACTTTACTGGGTAGGGCTTTATGCTGCGATCAGTCTCTTCTTTGACGGTGTAGCACTCATCTCTATGGGTGCTGCGGCAAAGAAGCTCTCTAGCGAAAAGAAGTAAACGACCTACTAGAAGGGCAAAAGAAAACCTTTGCCCTTCCCCTCTCCTATTTTACGCTTCCCTTATTGTAACAGATACGTTCTCCTTATAGACTTTTGGTTATAATCTTTCCTATTAAACTCTTACAAAAGGTAAGCAATGGAAGATGTGATAGCATGGCTTAAGGCCAATGGTAATTTAAAGGTCATCGATGAACCGCTAGATGTAGAACTGGAGATCCCTCATGTTGCCTATATCGAGGTGAAAAAAGAGGATTCCCGTCCTATTCTCTTTACTAAACCGGTCAACAAAGCCAAGGGTATCGAGTATGATATGCCCGTATTGATGAATATCTTTGCCAACAAAGAGATCACCCAGAAGATCTTTGGCAGACATCCCGATGAGGTAGCCGAAGGTATTGATGAACTGTTGAAGCTCAAGCCGCCCAAAGCTTTTGTCGATAAACTCAAAATGATCCCTAAACTCTTCAAGCTTAAAAATGTCTTTCCTAAACGATTGGACTTTAAAGGGGAGTGTCAGGAGGTCGTCATTCCCAAAGAAGAGGTCGATCTGGACAAACTGCCTATTTTGAAGACATGGGAAGAGGACGGCGGGCCGTTCATTACGATGGGGCAGGTCTATACGCAGAGTCTTGACGGGAGTATGCAAAACTTGGGGATGTACCGTTTGCAGCAGTATGACAAGAACCGTTTGGGGATGCACTGGCAAATACACAAAGATGCGTCACACTTCTTCGACCAGTATCAAAGGGCCGGTAAGAAGATGCCTGTTACCGTTGCTATCGGCGGTGATCCACTCTACATTTGGTGTGGACAGGCACCGATGCCGCACGGGATGTTCGAGATGCTGCTTTACGGTTTCGTGCGCAACAAGAACGCCCAGCTTGTGAAATCTATGACGAACGATATCTACATTCCTAGAGATGTGGATATTGTCATCGAAGGTTTCGTCGATCCCCAGATGATGGAGATCGAAGGGCCGTTCGGGGACCATACGGGTTACTATACGCTCAAAGAGCCGTTCCCCGTAATGGAGGTGGAGACCGTTACGATGAAAAAAGAGCCGGTCTTTGCTGCAACGGTGGTAGGTAAACCGCCACTGGAAGATAAATACATGGGGTGGGCGACCGAGCGTGTATTCCTGCCGATGCTTAAACCGATGGCTCCGGATCTCATTGACTACAATATGCCTGAGAACGGGGTGTTCCACAACCTGATACTGGCAAAGATGAAAACCCTCTACAAAGGACATGCCCAGCAGTTCATGCATGCATTCTGGGGTGTGGGGCAGATGAGTTTCGTCAAACATGCGATATTCGTAGGAGAAGATGCCCCTGATCTGGAAGATTTCGAAGCCTTGAGCGAACATATCCTTAATCGCCTCAGTCTCGATAAGATACTGATCACCCAAGGGATCGTCGATCATCTCGACCACTCTTCCGACGAGCAGTTCGTAGGTGGCAAGTTGGGTGTCGATGCGACAGGTGACGAGGTAAGCGAAGGGGTGGAGTCACCGCTTGACGATGCCTCACTGTTAGCGAAGATGCGAGAGATCCAACCGCGCGTCAAAGCCCTTAAACAGTATATGACCCACACGAAGAACCCGGTGTGTATCATTGCCGTAGAGAAGAAGAAGTCACAGCAAAAACTTATCAAGAAACTTGCGGTACTTAAAGCGCATATCAAAGTACTCATCATCGTCGATATGGCGAACAACGATCTGGAAGATCCTTATATGCTTGTATGGCGTACGGTCAACAATATCGATGCGACACGCGATGTGAAACTTAAGCCTTTTATTGCAATTGATGCGACCAATAAAAGTGAGGTTGACGGCTTTGAGAGAGAGTGGCCGGGCGATACTTTCTGTACCAAAGCGGTACTCGATAGCCTTCAGGAGAGGGGGTTTATCGATATTGATGAGCAATTTATCAAAAGGTTCGGCTTATTGCCGTTTAATTAAGAGGTAACTTATCTTATTTGGCTATAATTCATAAACAATAAAAATTATTATTTAAAGGAAATATATGTTGGTAACCAAAAAAGCACCGGATTTCACAGCAACAGCAGTACTTGCAAACGGACAGATCGTTGAGGATTTCAATCTCTATCAGAACTTTGGAGAAAAAGGAACAGTCGTATTCTTCTATCCACTAGACTTCACATTCGTATGCCCGTCTGAGATCATCGCGTTCTCTCACAGATACAACGAGTTCCAAGAGAGAGGCGTGAACGTTATCGGTGTATCCGTAGACAGCCAGTTCTCACACTTTGCATGGAGAGAGACTCCGGTAGAAAAAGGTGGTATCGGTGCGATCAATTTCCCACTCGTTGCAGACCTTACAAAGCAGATTTCAAGAGATTTCGACGTACTTCTTGACGAGTCCGTAGCGCTTAGAGGTTCGTTCCTTATCGATACTGACGGAACGGTAAGACACGCAGTCATCAATGACCTTCCACTTGGAAGAAACGTAGATGAGATGCTTAGAATGATCGATGCGATGCAGTTTACGAACGAGCACGGTGAAGTATGTCCTGCAGGTTGGCAAAAAGGTGATGAAGCAATGAAGCCTGATGCAGAGGGTGTTGCAGAGTACCTTGCAAAACACGCTGAAGAGCTCTAATTATAATGAAAGAGAGAAAAAACCTTTCTCTCTTTCTATTCTTTAATGTATAGCTAAGTATACTACGGTATTTTTAGTTATAGAGTCTCTGATAAGAGAAAAAGGACAACAATGACAGACTATGCTACACTCCTTAAGGAGAGTGACCTTAAAGCGACTTTTCAGCGCATGAATATTTTAAGTGTTATCGATGAGTACGGACATATGTCCGTTGATGATATCTATGCGGAAGTGATTAAAGTACACCCATCTCTCTCTTTGGCAACGATCTACAAGAACATTATTTTGATGGTTGAGAAGGGTGTGGTCGTTGAGGTACCGATCGTAGGACGTAAGTCGAAGTACGAATTGGCAAAAGCCGATCATATGCATTTGGTATGTACGGAATGTGGAATGGTCGAAGATAAGCAGTGTGTCGATGAAGCGGATGCTGTTTTTGAGAGTTTGACGCAAGAAGAGCAGTTCAAGCTCAATAAGCGTCAGGTGAACCTATACGGTATCTGTGCCTCATGTCAAACACAAAAAGCATCGTAAAGAACCGACTCTCTTTACGATCGATCTTCTTTCTTCTACTCTCCACCCTTTTTACCGGATGTGATGACGGATCGTTGGTTACCATCTATGACCGTTCTATTCTCAACACCCCCATCTCCTGTATGCGACTTGTCGTCACCCCACCCGATCAAAAGATAGAAGAGACAATGCAACACTACTACCGTTTCGATCCGACATGCCCTCTACAGCTTACGATCACCTATAAAAACGGTATAACCTGCAACAGCACCTTTAATGTGCAGACAAAGGCAGTGAACGGTTTCCCCAGTAGTTATTTGAATATGGAGCTACGAGAAGGTTTCTCTTTAAAATACAGTTACTATATCGATCTGGATGAGAATGTTACGGCTAAGGATCTTGAAAAGGGATTTGAACGGATGAAAGAGGATATCCGTTTTTAGAAAGAGCAGGTTTTCTATTTAACCTGCCTTATGATAGGGGATTGTCAAGACTCTTTAAAGAGTGCAGAGCCTATACGTACAAGGTTAGAACCGCACTTGATCGCCAGTTCGTAATCACCGCTCATACCCATAGAACAGATAGTCGCGCCTTCTCTCTCTAAGTTTTCAAATATTCTGTGTGTAGTTTCAAAGCTCTCTTGGATGATCTTGGTATCGTCCGTATGGGCACCGATGGTCATTACCCCTTTAAGCCGGATGTTCTCAAAACGCTCTTGTATCTCTAGGTAATTCTCTTGTGCCGCGTCCGGAGCGACCCCGGCTTTGCTCTCTTCTTGTGCCGCATTGATCTGGAGTAGACATGACATCGTACGCCCTTTGGCTGAGAGTTTCTTATTAAGCTCTTCGGCCAGTTCGATGCTATCGAGAGAGTGCATCAATGCAGGGCTGAGGTCGATGAGGTTGTTGATCTTGTTCTTTTGAAGTCTGCCGATCATATGCCACTCAAGCGGCAGCACTTCCAGTTCTCTCATACGATCACGAAGCTGCTGAACCTGATTTTCCCCGAATGCACGTTGTCCCAGTTCGTAAAGTGTAGCGATATTCTCCACTTCAGTATACTTGGCAACCGTCACAAGCTTGACAATATGGTGTTCACTCACAGAAATACGCGCCGCTTCAATGTTCCAGATCACTTCATCAAGGTTTTTTCGTAGTTGTTCTTTATCTAGTATCATCTATCTCTCCGTTGGTGCTGCATAGGCTACAGTACCTTACAAAATAATTATAGCTTTTCGATAGAAAAGCATACCACAATTCCTCATTCCTCATTCTTAATTCTTCACTTCTTGCGAAGCAAGGTCGGCATACCAAAATTATTCATTATTATTAATTCTTCATTTGAAGTGAAGCATCATCACCCCATCAGCCGATTGATATCATTGTAGAGTCCGAGTATCATCAAACCGCCAAGCAGAACCCAGCCCGTAACGGTCATATAGTACATCACCTGTTCATTGGGCTCTTTACCGGTAACCATCTCATAGAGATTGAACATGATATGCCCGCCGTCAAGTGCTGGGATAGGAAGGAGGTTCAATACCCCTAGATTGACCGAAATGAGTGCAGTAAAGAAGAAAAGCGCCAAGATACCCGCATGGCTTGCTTGTGCAGTGACATCGACAATGGTGATGATACCGCCGAGCTTATCGGCACCAACGACACCGGTAATGAGCTTTTGCACGCTTTGGAATATAAGCATACTGGAGCGAACCGTCTCATCCCAGGCATATTCGAATCCCTCTATAAAGCCGTAGACGACCGTGGTTTGTTTGGGCATAGGGGAGATACCGATAATGCGTCTGGTGATCTTCTCTCCGAAGATATTTTGATCCTCGATCACTTTGGGCGTAAGTGTGAGGGTGCTGGTGGTACCGTTACGCTCTACGACTAGTCTAATATCACCTTTTGCTTCGTTGATCTGTTTGCCTATCTCTTCCCAGTAGCAGATGGTATGTCCATTGATGGCAATGACCTTGTCGCCTTTTTGCAATCCCGCTTGCATTGCAGGGGTCTCTTTGCCGACCTCTCCGACATAGGCTAAAAGTTTAGGCACACCCATATAGGCGATGGCAAGGTAGAGAAGGAACGCCATCAAAAAATTGGCAAAAGGTCCTGCAAGCAGAATGATGATGCGCTGCCACGGTTTTTTGGCATTGTAACTGTCCTCGTCGAAGCTTTTTGCCGTCGGATCGGCATCATCCTGCCCCTTCATCTTGACATAGCCTCCCAATGGAATGGCCGATAGACTCCACTCGGTCTTGCCTATCTTCTTCGTCCAGAGACGTTTCCCGAACCCGATACTGAAGACATCGACCTGTACTCCGAAAAAGCGTGCTGCGGCAAAGTGACCGAGCTCATGAAAGAAGATAAGAAAAGAGAGAACTAAAAGTGCGACTAAAATACCCATAATAGACCTTGTTGTGTAAAAGTTCAAAATTATATCCAAGAGTGGCAAAAAATTGATGAAGATTAAAGATTTATGGATTTTTTTTGCTAAAATAAATCTATTGGAACGGAAGTACCTAAATTTTCAGTGATAAAAGGAGCAGGGTAACGATGAAAGAGCAAGACGTAAATAAAGAGAGTGTCGTAGAAGAGGTTCAGCTACAAGCGGAAGTAGAAGTGCAAGAGAGTACGAATGCCGACGAAGCGGAAACAGCAGTCGCCAATGTAGAGGAAGCGACTACCGTTGATGCGGAAGAGCATGTTTCTGAAGAGACAGAAGGCGGACTCGATGAGGATGCTTTGGCTCAGATAGACAATATGAACAAACATGAAGCGGCCGTGTTGCTTGTAACAAAGACTAAGCATATCGTTAATGATGCTGAGAAGCAGATGGATGCATGCCGTATGCTTCTAAGTGACGACCTACAGGCGTACGAAGATGCAAAGTCGGCACTTCATGCAAATGCATTGGATGAGAGTCAGCAGCTGCTCGAAGAGCTTGGTTATGAAGCCGATGTTACAGAAGCGGATGCGTTCGAAGAGGAGAACAGTGTGGTGTTCGAGGCAAAAGAGGAGCGCCCTCCGTTCTATGTCAAGGATGTATCGAGTGGGAAGTTCGGAAGCTTTATTCTCTCTTTGCTTGTAGGTACGGGTACGGTAGCGGGGTTCGCGTATTATGCCGCATCTAAAACAGGTGTAACGCTCGACCCGTCCAAACTCCCTTCGGTAGATACGCTGAAGTCGCTTGCGGCATGGTACGGAACACTGATCAACGGGAAAGAGGATCTCATGGTAGGTGGTGCACTGGTAGGCGGTGTTACCGTAGTATTGATGTGGCTGGTTTACGGTATTCGCGTATCGGGGAAAGCGAAGCGTAATCTGGCATTTGCCAAACAGCAACTTGAAGAGGCGCAAGAGTATGCTGCCTATAAAGGGAACTGTAAAACCGAGATGGATAAGGTCGATGCACATATGAACGATGCGATCGAGACACTCAAGAGCTATGAAGTGATCTTGACAGAGCAGAACGGTAAACTTAAAAGAGTGATCCATATCGAAGGTATCAAAGAGGTACCGTCGGAGTATCATGAGAAGTCATTGAAAGAGATGGCAGATACACAGATGCTGGTAGGAACGGTTAAAGCGTTTATGAATACACCGATGTCAGAAGAGGGGAAACTCTCGGGGAAAAGTACGATGTTACTTGAGAAAGCAAAGAATAAACTTCAGCAGGTCATCGATAGACTCTACTAAAAACTACTTTTTTTATCAGTATGGCTTCTGTGTACTTTTCTGTACGCATGTCATGCTGTAGGTTATACAATTAAAATCTCATTATAGCTTTTTTTGAATAGTACTTTAGACTTTTTAATAAGAGGTGAGAAGTAATAAAAGTGAGTATGAAACATTCTCCCAAGAAGGGAGAATGCAGGAGATATTTTTAACAAAAATAAATGGGTTTTTGATAAAAGGATTGATTGATTTTTAATCAATTTGTCTTTTGTTACCAAATGTACCGCAGGTTTAGTCAAGTGCGGTGTATGTGAAGAAGTCGCGTACATACTCATAGCCTGAGTAGAGCGTAAGGGCTACAGCAAGCCATAACAACAGGGTGCCTCCCGGCCAGTGCATGAGCAGAAAACCAATAGCGATCATCTGTACGACGGTCTTGACCTTTCCCATCCATGAAGCGGAGATGTTCATCCCTTGCGATACGGCTGAAACGCGTAAGCCTGTAATGAAAAGCTCACGAGTAAGAATGAGGAAGATCGCCCATGGCGATGCCATACCCTGTATCATCAGTCCTAAAAACCCTGCAAGGGTGAGCATCTTGTCCGCTAATGGGTCAAGTATGGAGCCAAGTACCGTTACCTGATCAAAAGTTCTGGCGATGTAACCGTCAAAGAAGTCTGTTGCCGAAGCGACCACAAAGATGAAAGCGGCAAAGTAGTTGAGCCAACTAGGGTGAATGCCCTGAAAGAAGGAAGCATCCTGATTGACTAAAAAGAGGAACATTAAAGGTGCCAAAAGTAGGCGGATGAAAGCAAGGATATTGGGGATGTTAAAAATTTGGGATGATGCCTTCATGATGTTTCCTCTTTTAAGTTAAAAGTTTGTTTGAGAAAATAGTTCTCTTTGTTACTTTTTTCTTTTTTGTAGTGCGACAAAAGAGAAAAAAGTAACCAAAAAAGAAAAAACGCAAGAATGTGAGATTATTGTCAAGTATCCTTGACATAAAACACTATAAAAGAGAGCGTTTTAAACGCTAAACGCTAAACGCTAAACGCTAAACGCTAAACGCTAAACGCTAAACGCTAAACGCTAAACGCTTAACGGAATGTCGTTCCCCCATCGACGACAAGTGTCTGTCCTGTGATCCAGCTTGCATCGTCGGTACAGAGGAAGTAAACGGCACCTGCAAGGTCGTCAGGGGTTCCCATACGGTTGAGTGCGGAGCGTTTGACTGTTTCAGCTTTGACCTCTTCGTAGTTGGTAAAGGCTTTGAGCGCATCGGTATCGATAGGACCGCCGCTGACAGCGTTGACGCGGATACCCATCTCTCCCAGTTCCACCGCTGCGTAACGTGCCATCGCTTCGACCGCCGCTTTGTTGGTGCCGTGACCTGCATAGTTCTCGATGTAGATAAGGTTACCGGTAGAGGAGAGGGTGACAATGGCACCGCCACCTACTTTTTCCATACGTTTCGCCGCCTCTTGGCTTCCTGCAACAAAGGCACCGACTGTTGCGGTGTAGATGTTGGTCAATCCCTTTTTTGGGCGAAGCTTCATGAACTTTCCGTATCCGCCGACAATAGGACGACCGTAGATCATGGCGTTGGAGACAAAGAAGTCGATACGGTCGAAATCCTCATCGATCGCGGCAAAGAGCGGTTTGAACTGATCGGTATCGAGAATATCAAGCGGGTAGGCTTTGGCTTTGATACCATATTTGCTCTCCAGCTCCGCTGCGATCTGATCTGCCGCTTCTTTGTTGGAGTTATAGGTGAATGCGACATTGACACCGTTGCTTGCGAACTTCTCAGCGCAGGCTTTACCGATCCCTTTGGTAGCACCTGTAATAACAACTGTTTTACCCTTCATTTCATTGCTCATTATGCGACTCCTACGATAGTGTATTGTTTCATGACCTCTTCGATCTTCTTCATGTTGGCATTGCTTGGCGGTACAAGTGGCAGTCTGTACTCCAATGTGTCGATCAGCCCGGCGATGTACATTGCCGCTTTGATCGGAATAGGGTTGCTTTCGCAGAAAAGTACTTTGTTGATGGCAAAAAGGTCATCGTTCAACGCTTTTGCCGTTTTGAAATCTCCTGCAAGCGCAGCGTGTGCCAGTTTTGCCTTCATATCGGGAAGGAGGTTGGATGTGACCGATGTCACCCCTTTACCGCCGCTTGCGAGAATAGGGAAGTCGATCGCGTCATCACCGCTAAAGACATAAAGTTCAGGTACTTTTGCCAAAAGCTCTACGGTCCTCTCGATAGAACCGGTCGCCTCTTTGATCCCCATGATGTTAGGTACATCGTCAAAAAGCCTTTTGACCGTATCGGGAAGGATGTCCACACCGGTACGTCCGGGTACATTGTAGAGCATGAACGGCACGTTGACTGCTTCGGCGATCGCTTTATAGTGCCGGTAGAGCCCTTCTTGGCTTGGTTTGTTGTAGTACGGGCTTACGGAGAAGAGTGCATCGACCCCGCACGCTTCGGCATGTTTGGCAATGTCGATCGCTTCGTGGGTCGCGTTGCTTCCCGCACCGGCAAGCACTTTGGTAGAAGTACCTTTACACACTTCTACGGCGATCTCTATACAGCGTTTATGCTCATCGTGGCTGAGGGTTGCACTCTCTCCGGTCGTTCCTACCGGACAGACGGCATCGATGCCGTTGTCGATCTGTCTTTGGATCAGTTTTGCAAAGGTCGCTTCGTCAAGCTGACCGTTCTTAAACGGGGTGATAAGTGCGGTTGTCGCACCGGTAATGTAATCAGTCATAGTGATTCCTATTGTTTCTGCTGTTTAAAGTTTTATGTCATTCCGGATTTGATCAGGAATCTCTTGGATTTCAAAAGTGATTTTGAAACATAAAGAGATCCAGAATCAAGTTCAGGATGACGGTTGATCTTCGTGCTTTTTAAGAATAACGGTGGTCGAGTAATCATGATCGAAATACTTTTTTGCCACACGCACGATATCTTTAAGCGTTATTTTATCCAATTTCTCTTCATATTCAAGTAAAGGCTGGAGATTTCCTTTGACAAGATAGTCTCCGTAAAGGCTGGCAACATGGTCGGAGGACTCCAGTGAGTAGATGAACTCCGCCTTGGTGTTGATCTTGACCTTGTCAAGTTCTGCTTGGGTAACATCACCTTGCTTGAGTTTTTCCAGTTCTGCGAGTATCTCTTTCTCTACCATTTCGATATCGGCATCGGGGTTTGCCATCGCCATGACAAGGAAGATACCCGGGTCTTTTAGCTCCATATTGTAGCCGTATATCTGGTTGACCAGATGCTTTTGGTGTACCAGTCGCTTCTCAAAGCGTGAACTTTTCCCGTTACTAAGAATATGGCTGATCGCAGAGAGTACCACCTGATCGTCATCCTCATAGTTAGGGATGGCGTACGCGATGGCGATGGTGTCGACTTGGTTGCTCTCTTTGTGAAGTACGGCACGTTTGGCACCGTCTACGGCAGGCTCTTTGGCAAAGACTTCCACAATGGTATGTTCGTTCTTAATGGTACCGAACGCCTTTTGTGCCTCATCGAAGACCGTTTGCGGATCGATATCTCCCGCTACGACCAAAATGGCGTTACACGGCTGATAGTAGCGGTGGTAGAAGTCTCTGATATCTTCGATCTTCCAATGGAGAATATCTTCCATGAAGCCGATAGGCAGCCAGTGGTACGGGTGGTAGACGTAGTGGGTGTTGAAGAGCCTAAAGTAGAGGTAGCCCATAGGGTTGTTGTCGGTTCTGAGCCTTCGCTCCTCGGCGACGACATTACGCTCTCTTTGGAACTCTTCATCGGTGAGGTTGAGGTTGTGCATGAGCTCTGCAAAGAGGTCGAGCGTCATAGGGAGGTTCTTGCTTGCTGTCTTGATGTAGTAGTGGGTTTTGTCGAATCCGGTTGAGGCATTGTTGACACCGCCACGGCTTTTGACGATGACATCGAACTCACCCTCTTTGAGTTTTTTGGTCGATTTGAAACTGAGGTGCTCAAGCATATGTGCCATACCGCTTTTGCCCATTGTCTCGTTACGGCTTCCCACCTTATAGTAGATATCGGTCGTAATGACACCTGAATCGTTCTTCATAGGAATGACCACGACCTGTAGTCCGTTCTCCAGTGTTTTTGTGTAGTGTTTTGGCAGAGAGTTAGCCATTAAAGCTCCTGAGAATAACAGCACAAGTGCTGTTTTAGTGAGGAGTGAGGAGTGAGGAGTGAGGAGTGATGGTGTGCACTGCGTGGCAGTGCTTTCTTTTTTTGATAAAAACTTTTTGAAAAAAAGCATACAGACATTCCTCATTCCTATCTCCTCATTCCTAATTTTGGAAATTTATTTCCAATCTGCGCCGATCGCTTCTGAAATATGACTATACCCGTCTTTCTTTAACATGTCAATCAATCCTTCGTTGATCTCTTTGATGAGGGTGGGTCCTTTGTAGATGAGCATGCTGTATACCTGTACCAAAGAGGCACCCGCTTTGATACGTCTGTAGGCTTCTTCGGCAGAGTCGATACCGCCGACGGAGATAAGCAGGGTCTTTCCGTAGAGCTCTTTGCCGATGGCCTTGAAGAGTTCGTAACTCTTTTGTGTCAGCAATGCGCCGGAGATGCCGCCGAAATCCTTGGCATGTGGTGTAAGAGAGTAGTCGATAGTGGTATTGGTCGCGATGATCCCCGCCGCACCTGCCTCTACAGCAGTGTTACAGAGGGCAATAGCCGCTTCGGGTGTCATATCGGGTGCGATCTTAAGCAAAACGGGCTGGTTGGTGATACGTTTTGCCATGGCAAAGATATCTTGGATGAACTGTTCGTTCTGAAGGTCGCGAAGTCCCGGTGTGTTAGGAGAGGAGATGTTGATGACAATATAGTCGCCGTACCCTTTGAAGGTCTCAAAAAGTACCTCGTAATCTTTGAGCGCATGCTCCTCTGCCGTGGTCTTGTTCTTTCCGATATTGATACCGATAGGGTAGTTGAAGAAATAGAGCTTATCCAGCTGTGCCTTCATGTAGGCTTTCCCTTTGTTATTAAATCCCATGGCATTTTGTACCGACTGATCCTCTATGAGCCTGAAGAGTCGTGGTTTCGGATTTCCGTCCTGCGGTTCGGGGGTGACCGTTCCAATCTCGGTAAATCCGAAACCAAGGGTCGGCATGGCAGTGATGTATTGACCGTTCTTGTCAAATCCTGCGCCTAGCCCTACGGGATTTTGGAAGGTCCTTCCGAATATCTCTTGTGAGAGCATCGGGTCGTTTATGAAGAACTGCTTTTTAAAGTAGTTTAGTACCGGAGGGCAGAGTGCTTCCGCACGCAGACCCAGACCTGCAAGGGTGTGTGCGGTCTCAGGGTCGAGCTTGAAGAGGATCTTTTTTATGGTTTGGTAACTCAGTAGTGACAAGGTTTGCTCCTGTGAAGTATTAGTAAAAGTAGTGTACGGAGAGTGTCGCTCCGTGTATATCGTCGAGATAGTCGAGGTTCTGAACGCTAAAGTAATGGTACCCAAGGTCAACATCGACCCTGTCGTTCGCATAGATCAGAAATCCGAAGTTCCCGCCAAAGTAGAAACCGTTGCTCTCAAGGTCATCTTCCTCTATGCCTGTTCGTGCTACGGCATCATCGAGAGTATGCATGTGCATATACCCCGCACTCATACCCAGATAGGGGCGTAGTTTGGGGGTGCCGAACATATCATCAAGCAGGATCCTGTCAACTTCAACGAAGAGACCGCTATAGCTGTCTGTATGGTAATCCACACCGAAGAGGGTACGCCACTCTTGTGATTGCTTACCGTAATGAAGTGAAAATCCCATGATACGCGTATCGTCATCGCTATATCCGATGGTCTGCATGCTGAGAGATGCTCCAATGAAAGGAAACTGCTCCGAAGCTTGAGACCATAGTGTCGAAAAGAGGAAAAGTGACGTATAAAGCGCTTTTCGCATCAGGAAGTTCTCCATAGGTAAAGTAGAGATATTATACCCCATTTCGGGTTAGAGGTGACTGTTTAGGCTTTTTCCCAAACCGTTCCCTCAGCCGTATCCATAATGGCGATCCCCATAGCGGTCAGTTCATCTCTGATAGCATCGGAAGTGGTGAAGTCTTTGTTCTTCTTGGCTTCGCTTCGCTGTGCGATGAGCGCTTCTATCTTCTCTTTAAGTGTTTCGTCGACACCGATCTGGAAGTAGCTAAATGGCTCTTTGCCGCCAAAGCCCAAGAGTTCGTCGATAAAGGCGATATTGGCAATGGTCTCTTTTTTGAGCGCCTTGTTCTTGGGGTTCTTGTCCAGTCTCTCGTTCGCCGATGCGATCATCTCGTCAATGACAGAGAGGGCAACGGAGATGTTGAGGTCGTCAGCCATCGCTTCAAGGAGTTTCTCTTTGAATGAATTGTTGACTACAGAGCCTTTCCCCGGAAGCACACGTTTTTTCAAGCGGTAGAGTTTGTCGAGCCGTTTTTTTGCCGTTTGCAGATCCTCTTCATTGAAGTTGAAATCGTTGCGGTAGTGTACGGAGTTGAGGTAGTAGCGCAGTACCTCCCCGTCATAGACCTTGAGCGCATCTTTGAGGAAGAAGGAGTTGCCAAGACTCTTGCTCATCTTCTCTCCGTCTATCTGCACAAAGCCGTTGTGCATCCAGTATTTTGCCAGTTCATGCCCTGTGGCACAACGGCTTTGTGCTGCTTCGTTCTCATGGTGAGGGAAGAGCAGGTCGGCACCCCCGCCGTGAATATCGATGCTGTATTCGTCCGTGCCTTGGAAGTGCGCTTCGATCATTGCCGAACACTCGATGTGCCATCCGGGACGTCCCGAAGAGAAGGGGGTTTCAAAGCAGATATCCTCTTCTCCTTTGCACGCTTTCCATAGAGCGAAGTCTTTAGGGTTGCGTTTTTGGCTGTTGTGTGTGACACGGCTGAGGTTCTCGTCGTCATCATGTACTTTGTGGGAGATCTCTCCGTAGTGTGCATCTTTGGAGGTGTCGAAGTAGACATCACCGTTGCTGACTATGTAGGCATAGTCCTTATCGATAAGGGTTTGTATCATGGCAGTGATGGCATCCAGAGACTCGGTCGCTTTGGGCTCGATGTCGGCACGCCGTACACCCAGCGCCGCCATCTCTTCAAGGTAGCGGTCGATGTAATAACCGGTGATCTCCTGCATGCTCTTTCCCGTAGCCTCGACTTTCTTGATGATCTTGTCATCGATGTCGGTGAAGTTCTTGCCCATTGTCACTTTGAACCCCAGTGCCTCTAACGTACGGCGCAGAAGGTCGAAAGCGAGTGCGCTTCTGGCATGACCAAGATGCGCATCGTCATAGACGGTCGGTCCGCAGACATAGATGGAGGCCTCATTGGGATTGATGGGTTCGAAAGGGCGTTTGGTTTTGGTAACACTGTCAAAAATTTGCATCATAGAGGTATGACCTTGGATCGTGATATTAATAATGAGATTATAGCAGATTGAAAATGGTGTCAAGGTTAAGTGCCGGTTATGTTTTATTTAAAAAATATTATGGTAGAATTCGCTTTTGAAATGCCAAACTTGTCGTGAGACAGGGACGGAAAGCTACGGGTCTTCAAGTAAGATAGCCGGGTTGCACCATTTTATGTAAAAACGTAAAAGGAGACCCGATGTCAAGTCTGAGGAATGTCTATACCAATATCTACACACAAGCAACATTTACTTCCCCCGAACCGAAAGACCAAGAGAAGATATATGACGGATCTGCCATGATCACGGAAACGGATATTGAAGGGATCGTTACATTCGCGAACCGGAAGTTCTTACAGTTCACGGGCTTTGATAAGAAAGAGTTCGTCGGATTGCCCCATAGTGTCATCCGTCATCCCGATATGCCAAAAGGGCTCTTCTATGCCATGTGGAAGATCATCAAACAGAAGCGTGTCTGGCGTGGATACATCAAGAGTATGTGTAAGGATGGTTCGTACTTCTGGGCACTGGTCTATATTCAGCCTAAGCTCAATGATAAAGGAGAGGTGGTAGGCTATGTCGCCAACCGCCGTGATGCCTATCCACGTTCGATCGAAGAGGTCAGCGAACAGTATGCCAAACTGCAAGGGGTTGAGCATATGTACGACCCGTACTTCATGAACATGGAACTCTACCACGGAGATGATCTGGCGACCTTTCACGGACGCGAAGAGTAGTCTTAGCGTATCAAGCTCATGATATAGAGATTGATAGCATACAGCAGCAGTGCAAAAAGAGGCGCTGCGATCATAAAGTAGATCAGGCGTTTTTGTTTGATAATACGGAAGAAGTGCTCACTTCCTACCTCTTTGACTGTAAAGGCGAACAGAACCCACCCCCCGATACTCCCTGCCAATGCCAACCCGGCCGCACCCATGAACTGCATCAGTATAAGCGATGCGCTCAGTGATGCGATCAGTGAGTAGATCGCGATCTTTGCGGCTTGCTTATGGCGATGTGAGGCGTAGAGAAAGAGTGAAAAGAGTTTCGCCAGCCCAAACGGCAGCAGCCCTACCATATACATTTGCAGCACATACGCGGTCTGAAGTGTCTGTGTCTGGGTGAACTTCCCGCGCTCAAAAAGCAGCCATACGATCGGTTCGGCAAGGATGATACCGCCTATCATCGCACCGCCGAGTAAGAAGGTCAGCAGCCAGAACGCTTGTGTAAGGTTGGCATAGGCCTTCTCTTCATGTCCGTTCTTGAGTGCCTTGGATACGGAGGGGAAGAGCACCGTTGCCGTAGCGATCGCAATAAGGGCCAAGGGGAGTTGGAAGATACGGTTGGCATAGAAGAGGAACGAGACCGATCCGCTTATGAGGAACGTTGCCAGCAGGGTATCGACAAATGCGGATATCTGTGGGGTGGAGTTTCCGAGAATTCCGGGAAGGAAGAGAGATTTGAACTTCTCTCTCTCCTCTTTGATATCTTTGTCGTTACGGTACTTCCATCCGCCTATGATCAGACGGTCGAGCCTGAAGGCATGCAGGGTGAAAAGGTGCGCGACGATCTGAAGCACCCCGCCTACAAGCACGGCGATACTGACGGCATAAGCGACACTTTTCGGATCCTCTTTCATGTAGAGCCACAGCGCACATATCATCGAGATGTTCAGCAGTGCGGTCGAGAGAGCGGTGGTGGCGAAGTGCTCTTTGTATTGCAGCAGCGTAGCAAGGAAGGTGACAATGAAGATGAGATCAAGGTACCAGAAGTTGATCGCCGTCAGTGGTGCGGTCTGTTCTATAAGCTCCCACGACCACCCCCATGCCATCAGTTTGGTCATGGGTTCGGGGAATAGGGTGACCATGAACGAGAAGGCGACAAGAAAGAGCAAAAAGCGTAAAAAGATCGCCGTGGCGAAGACTCCCTTGTGTTTGGATGCGATGAAAGAGGGCATGAACGCCTGTGTGAATGCACCTTCTGCAAAGATACGCCTAAAGAGGTTGGGAAGCTTGAAGGCTACGAAGAACATATCGGACCAGACCGAAGCGCCCAGTGCCGAAGCCATGAGGACATCGCGTCCGAGTCCTGTGATACGGGATAGCAAAATGCCGAAACTGTTGGTAAAGATCGATCGTAAACGCATGGTTCTCTTTGTTATAGTAAGATAGATGTATTTTAACACAGTATAGAATACAACCAACTTTTTGTTATACTTCCGTCAACAGATAAAGGATAGAAAGATGCTAAAAAAAGAAGAAGATCCGAAGTTCAAGAAGATCGTCGATGCCGCAGATGGATTGAGTCTGGGTATCTCCATGGTGGTTGCCGTGCTCATCGGTATCGGTATCGGACTGGGGCTAAAAAGCCTTACCGGTGCGACATGGACGTTCTGGATCGGTGTTGCCATCGGTATCGGTGCGGCGGTGAACAATGTCTATATTGCCTACAGCAAACAGAAAAGATCGCTTGATGAACTGGCAAAAGATCCGCGCTACAGACCGGGCAGAGAGATCAAAGCTGATGAAGAGGATGAGGATGAGAAGTATTAACCGTAAGCTTCTTGCTTCACTACTGGTCGTTGACGGGCTTTTGGTTGCCGGTACGGTTTTGTTCGGTGGCTATGAGAGTCTGCTTAACAGCCAAATAGCCTTTTTGAGTGCAACGCTGGTGATGCTCGGTTCGATGAAGAGCTACAAACGCATGGTCGATGCACGGGTGGAGAACGAAGTGATCACCATGGACATCGATAAAGATGTCATCGACAAGCTTGAAGACCCGCATGATCTCTATTCCGAAGATGAGTCCCAAACACCTATTGAAGATATTAAAGAGGCGATCAAAGAGGAGCGCGCACGCCTCAAACAGAACCGCCGTTCGCTCTTTGAAGTGCTCAAAGACACCAAAGCGGCACTCTCTTTGTACCGTGTGGGAGCCTATTTCCTTCTGGCATTGGGGTTTTTATATCTCAACCGCCACGGCATACTGCACATACCGCTCTACCTTTTCTCCCTTGGTCTTCCGATGCTGGTGATCGTATTTGTGTTGGTGAGCGATAAAGCGGCGTTCAAAGATGCATCCGAAAAAGGGGAGGATAACGGGTAGCCTTGAAGCTCCGTTTAGTACATCTTTCCCAGTAGGTATGATAGGTGTTCCCAATGCATAAAAAGTCTCAAACTTGAGAACTGGGTAGTTATCTCCTAAAAAAATCTTTATTTTTTTAAAAACTATCTTAAAACGACACAATTTGTCTCTGTCTATTGTTATACTCTCTATACGAATTATCACTTTGTTAAAAAGATTGCAAATACCGTTGCATTTATTATAGCTAGGAGAAGTATAAGTATGAATACATAAGAAAATAAAGTAGTTGAAAACGCGGAGTTTCGTAATGAGGTTAATTTATATAATGATACACTATTGATTATATTATCAAAACAGAGACAGTTTAAGGAGTAACAAATATATGGACTATCATAAAATATCAGTACGGTTACAATCCGATGTCGAACCTCCTTATTTTACAGGTTCTATGTTAAGGGGGGCGTTTGGTTATGCCTTGAAACAAGTTACCTGTATAAACCCTTCATACCAATGTGACGGCTGCTTTGCTATGGAGAAATGTCTCTATTATCATTTTTATGAAAAACAGAACCTACAGCATTCATACAGATTCGATATTGCATTAAATAAAAAGCGTTTCGATTTTTCATTGTACCTTTTTGGAGAAAGTTGTTCTTCGTTGCCTTATGTGTTGAGTAGTTTAGAGAAAGCACTCAAGCAGAACGGGATAGGTAGAGATCGAATAACATTTAACGATTTTCAAATAGATGTGAATGGTGTGAATGTATATCGTGACGGCACTTTTTTGCAACAAGTAGAGATAGCGCCTTTAACTTTAAATGTGAATGAGCATGTATCCAATGTCAAGATCAAACTGCTTACACCCCTTCGTATGAAAAGGGGAAATGAACTTGAATACAGCAAAATAAGTATCGACCAAATCCTGCGTTCTATTTTCCAAAGATATATGAGGTTATATGAGAACAAAGAAGTTTTCAGCCTTGACTATAAACCGGAGTATGAAACTTTTATCAAACTACTGGAATACAAGCCTCTATACAGAAAAAGCAGCAGACAGAACCGTTCTATGGTTATGGATGGTGTCATTGGGGAGATGGCTGTAATAGGCTTGGATAAAAGGAGTTATGAGCTACTAAAGATCGGTGAGATCATTGGTGTAGGAAAACAGACGGTTTTTGGTATGGGAAAGATAAAAGTAGAGGAGATAGACAGAAAATGACAAGAGAAAAGTGTACAATTATAAATGGTAACTCATATATAAAGGGATGTAATGCAGTATTTTAGTCAAGAAGAGAGATTTAAAACATTAGTTTCACCTCCAAAAGATATTTTACAACTGCTACAAGATGATATGTGGCTTATTAGTGGAGATTTTTACGGTATCCAAAAGTTTATTTTTGATGGATTGTCAACCAAAAATGCCAGTAAAGTGCTAAGAGCAAAATCGGCATTTATCCAAATATTTACTGAGTATATTGCAAAATATATCTGTTTTAAGCTGCAAGTTGGGAATGATGCAATTTTATCGATGAATGCGGGCAAATTTGAGATTTTGGTACCCAAAAAAGAGATCGATCTGGAGTCCATTCAAAAAAAGTTAGACGATTACTTCATTCAAAACTTCTATGGATTGAGCGGACTCATGCTTTCATCGGTTGCATGTAAAAGCGATGATTTTACGGATACACAACGCTATAAAGCATTAAGAAGAAAGATCATAGACAGTGTTGAAGAGAAAAAGTTTCAAAAATTCAATCTCTTTAGAGAAGATGCGTTTGATGTTCTGAGTTATGATACAAACATAGACAATCAAACATTGTGTCCCATCTGTAATATACGCAAATCCCAAGAGAAACAAGAGTACTGTTCTGTTTGTCAAAGCTTTGTGAAGCTGGGACAAAAGCTTTCTTATGAACATCAAGAAGAGTTAATTGACAGTAGCGAGTTGGGAATCGATTTTGATACAGACTTTATTACTGATATCAATCTCAATAAAAAGATAAAGTCCTATATTCTGTTTGACGGTCACTCTCCTGCCGATTTTAAAACGTTAGCGGATAGCTCATGTAAAGATTTACAAACGGGTATTCGATCGTTAGCTGTTTTAAAAGCCGATGTAGACAATATGGGTAAGTTTTTGGAAAAGAGTAATGTCACTGACAGTTTTGAGAACTTTGAGAGTTTTTCTAAAACAATGGATAACTTTTTCTCTCTCTATATTCCCAAACTGATGAAAACAGAATACCCCAATACCTATACCGTTTTTGCAGGTGGAGACGATCTGTTCTTGCTTGGCGCATGGGATGAGGTTTTAAGACTGTCACGAAAGATCGAAGAGGAGTTTAAAGCCTTTGTCAAAAGTGATGATTTGAGTATCTCTTTTGGTATTGCCATAGCCAAACCCTCTACACCTATTAGCTACTTGGCTGACCATACTGAGCATCTGCTTGAAGAGGCGAAAGAGATAGATGAGAAGAAAGATGCCATTTCGTTGTTTGGAGAGACGGTTAAGTGGAAGTCCTATAAAGCAGTTCATGATGCACTCTACAGTGTACTTGAAGATTTTGAAGAGCATCTCAATACGGCATTTCTCTACAGACTTTTGGAACTCATTGAGATGAGTAAAAAAGCAAAATATCAAAAAGACATCCCCTCAACTATGTGGAGATCGAAATTCAGATACAGTTTTAACCGAAATGTACTGGAGAGGATGCGTGGTGATAACGAAAAAGAGAGAGCTGTAAAGATATTGGAGCTTTTAAGCAGATTGATCGATGAAAACCCTAAAGAGACCAAGATGGTTGTAAATGAGTTTATCTATATGCGAAGGTCTATTACATGAACAAGATAGACAAAACCCACTATCAAACTTGGATACAAGATCTAAAAAGAAAGTTTTTACAATCACAGATCAAAGCGAGTGTCAGCGTCAATAGAGCACTGCTGGAGTTTTATTGGGAGTTGGGGTGTGATATTGTTGCCAAACAAAAAGAGAGCAGTTGGGGTGACAGCTTTTTAGAGCAACTTAGTAAAGACTTGATGCAAGCGTTTCCTGAGGTAAAAGGCTTCTCTTTAAGGAATCTTCAGCAGATCAGAAAATGGTATTTGTTCTATGATCCGGTAACGGTACAGAATACGAAACAGGTTGTTTCGCAAATTTGTTCCATTCCATGGGGACACAATATTTTGATTGTCCAAAAGTCTCAAGATATCCATGAAGCACTTTTTTATGTGGAGCAGACACTGAAAAACGGATGGAGCAGAAATGTTTTAAGTTTGCAGATAAAAAGCGGACTTTACGACAGAAGTGCTAAAGCTGTCACCAATTTTCAACATACTTTGCCAAGAGTAGAGTCTGATCTGGCAAAAGAGGTTTTAAAAGATCCTTACAATTTTGATTTTCTAACCTTGTCCGAAAATTTTCAAGAGAAAGAGTTGGAGAGAAGTCTCATTGCGCATTTGGAAAAGTTTTTACTGGAGCTTGGAAGTGGATTTGCTTTTGTGGGAAGACAGTACAAGGTGGAAGTATCGGATAAAGAGTATTTTATCGACCTTCTTTTTTACCATTTGAAACTGAGGTGTTATATTGTCATAGAGCTTAAATCTGGAGAGTTCAAACCCGAATATGCAGGAAAACTGAACTTCTATTGCAATATTGTAGACGATCACCTCTGTGGAGAGTTCGACCATGCCACGATAGGACTTCTGCTCTGTCAGGACAAGGATAATCTTATTGTAGAATATGCGTTAAGAGATATGAACAAACCCATAGGAGTAAGCAGTTATGAACTTCAAAAGGTATTACCCAAGGAGTATGCGTCTGTGCTACCGTCTATTGAAGAGATAGAAGAAGAGCTTATTGAAAAAACTAAAGAAGGAGAAGATCATGATTGAGTTGGATTACACAAAAGATAGTGAATTGTTTAATAAAACAGCGGATAAATGGGCAGAAAAGATCGGTAATGGAAAAGAGGGTGTTCAAAATACCCAAATGAGAAAATTTTATGACCAGGTATTGAGTCTTCAACAAAAAGCGGCAAAAATGAGTGAGGAGGAGTTTCAAAGTGATCTCCTTCCTTTTGTCAAGATGCTCAACTCTAAAGTAGCTTATGCGAGTACAAGAAGCTCCGGTGGAGGAAAGATCGTTAATCAGGAGTTTGTCGATATGATGCGTTCTTGCATTAATCAAGTTTCAACTAAAAAAGACTTACAGACATTTAAACTGTTTTTTGAAGCAGTCATCGGATTTCATAAAGGGAGAGAAAAATGAAAATAGTAAAACTAACAGGAATGGTAGAACTTTTAAGCGGACTTCACATTGGCGGTGGAGACGATACGATGAAGATAGGCGGCATAGACAACGGCGTGATCAAAGATGCCAATACCGATCATCCCTATATTCCGGGAAGTTCTCTTAAAGGTAAGATGAGAAGTTTGTTGGAGTGGGATGCCGGTATTGTAGGTATTGGTGATGGCAGTCCCTTTAATTCAAAACTGTTAAATAACCCTATTTTCAGTGATGGTTCCGTTAAAAGTAATGCCGAGATACTACTAAAACTCTTTGGAGACAAAGAGGGAGCGTTCGGCATTACGCGTATCAGTGTAGGGGATTGTCGTTTGAGTCAAGAATCTGAAGAGATGGTACTTTCAGAGGCAAAGTATGAAAATGTGATCAATCGGCAAACCGGAACGGCGGAACACCCCAGACAGACAGAAAGAGTACCTGCCGGAGTGAAGTTCGATTTTGATATCAGGATCAAAGTACTGGATGGAGATGATGAAGATGCGCTTGTAGCAATGGTAAAAAAAGGGTTTGAACTGATCGAGTCGGATTATCTCGGTGGCAGCGGAAGCCGTGGTTACGGGCGTGTCAAGTTTCATATAAGTGAGTAGATAATGAAACTGTATAGAATACCCATAACCCCTACTTCCGATTTTATAACCAAACTCAAAGGAGATACCCTGTTCGGACAGATCTGTTGGGCGATCTTTTACCGTTTTGGTCAAGAGAGGCTTGGCAGAGTGTTGGAGGCTTATGCAAGAGAGGAGCAGAGACCTTTTTTGGTAGTGTCGGATGCTTTTCCTTCAGGCTATCTTCCCAAACCAAAGATGCCAAGTCGTCTTTTGAAAGAGAAGAGTGAAGAGAAAAAGCTCAATCGTAAAAAGATCTGGTTGACGTTTCAAGAACTTCTAAACGGAGCATACACAAAAGCCAAAAGTGATAAAGAGATAGAAAATATTGACAGAAACGATGTGACTATACACAATGCTTTAAACTACAAGACCTTCCATACCGGAGAAGGATTTGACCCGCATGCGTTAGCAATCTCCCACATTGGTAAGAAGGATGTTTATGTTCTGCTGGATGAATCTCAGCTAGGTTTTAATGATTTTGTAGAGGTGTTTGCGTTGCTTGGAAGTATGGGGTACGGGAAAAAAGCAACCATTGGAAAAGGACGCTTTTCATTCCAAAAAGAGGAGATACAAGCCATAGAGGTTGAGAAGCGATCGAAAGTCTTTATGACGCTTTCTCCTTTTTCTCCCAAAGGAGTAGGAACAGATACGATGTTTTACGAACCTTTTACACGCTTTGGTAAATTCGGTGGAGAGAGAGCTTATAAAAATGCTTTTAAAAAACCTATACTCTTAGCCGATACGGCAAGTGTCGCTGCCTTTGACGAGGTGCAGGAGCATCAGTATCTGGGAAGAGCTATTACAGGGCTTTCAGATATTCCTGAATATAGTGATACCGTACATCAAGGTTATAGCATTGTGTTGCCATTGAAGGAGTTGAGATGAATAGAAACAATTTGCATACATATCATCTTAGACTAACAACACTTTCTCCTGTTCATATTGGTACAGGAGAGGTGTATGAGCCTACCGGTTTTATTATTGATGAGGGAAAACTTTATGAATTTAATCCTATGGAGTTTTATTTGGCATTAGATGGTTCGACAAGAAAAAATTTAGAAAACTTGATTTTAAATGAACAATGGATAGATATTATTCATTTTTATAGAACACAGTTAGATGTAGCAAAAAAAATTACATTTAATCAAATTAACATTGTTCCGAGTGTTGAAAAAAAATATAAAGCATTGTTGAATGAGGATGGGACTGAAAATACTAATCAATTTTTAATAGAGAAAACCTATATTGATCCAAATACTTTTACCCCAGTAATACCAGGAAGTAGCCTAAAGGGGGTATTGACTTCTCTATTGAAAATTACAGATGACGATACAATTGAAAAGAGACAAGAGTTAATTATTAGTGATAGTACATTTGTTTCTGGTGACATAGAAATTGGATATTCATATCGTATGAATAAAGAAAAAAATCAAAAGACATTACCTCAAATGTTAGCCGTTATAAAAAGTGGAAGTGTATTTCATCTTACCATTAAAACAACTTACACTTGGGAACAGATAAAAAATAGTGCTATGGAGTTTTATCGTAGTAAGAATGACAAAATAGATAAAGTAGTTTCAAGTGGATTTATCGCTCGTATAGGTAAATATTGTGGCCAAGAGTTTATGATTGATCAACCTTTACCTCAAGAGAAGTTACCTAAGACTTATACTATTTATGGAAATAATGAAAAGTTTGGTTGGGTAGAGTTGTCTAATTTGGATGAAGAAAAAAATCTTGAAGAAAAGGAATATCAGAGTAATATTGATTATTTCTTAAAAAGTGATGATATTCAAGCGATACAACATTTTATAGATAAACATCCTAATGGTGATCGTTTAGATGAACTTATAAAATATAAAGAAAGGGTAATAGCTCAAAAACAACAAAATAGACATCAAGAAGTAAATGAAAAGTTTAATAGGGCTTATGAAGTTTTAGAAAAGAAAAAAGGAAATCAAAAACAATACAAGAAGGAAAAAGAGAAGTTTATTAAAAAATGGAAACAAGAAAAAAACCATAAAAACTCAGAGTATATTTTAAAAGAAATAGATAAATTAAAATAAAAAAGGATAAAATAGACACCTTTTATCCATATAATACTCTATACTCCATCCGAAATTCACATAAAGGATATAAATGACAATGTCAAAGATGATCGGATGGTTTCAGCTTCATTACCCGCAAATCAAAACAGCACTTCAACGATGCTCGCACAGTGCTTCAAAGAGTGAGGTAAACCCCTACCATATGGAAGATGACTGCTGGTCGCATACGATGATGGTGTGTAAGATGGTCGAGATCAATACGGATGACAGAGCGATCATAGCAGCAGCACTGCTGCATGACATCGGTAAACCGCAAGCAAGACGCATAAACCCCCGTAACAACCATGTGCAGTTCTTTGGGCATGAAGCGCTTTCTGCCACACTCTCCGAGCCGATCTTGGCACATATGGTCAAAGAGGGGATGTTAAACGAGGCTGAAGCCAAAGAGGCGCATGAACTTGTGGCACAGCATGGGTTTTTCTACCGTTGTAAAGATATCGATGAAGCCTATGAAGCGTTTGTCTCTCGCAGAGACTTCTTTGTTAAACTCTCTTTGCTGGTAGAGTGTGACCATTTAGGACGCTTCGCTGATGCTTCCGTTCAAACCCAGTACACTTCCATAGCACAAATGATCACTGCATTAAAAGACAGATTTTCTTAAAAAGCGTTATAAAAAGACACTTTTTGTCTACTTCCTTTCCTACAATACCCTTATCAAACATATCACTCAAGGAGTTTACATGGTAAGACCAATTTGCCCGAAATGTCATAGTTCAGAGTTTGTCGTCGAGAGTCGTACAGGGAAAAAGGTAGGAACAGGTGTCGGTACGGTTGCCGGTGGTGTTGCCGGATATACCGGTGCCGTAGGAGGCATGGAAGCGGGTGCTGCCATTGGATCGTTCCTTGGACCTGTTGGGGCTATTGCCGGTGGTGCTATAGGTGGACTTATGGGAGCCTTGGTAGGGGCAAGTGCCGGTGGCGCTGTTGGCTACAAGGTAGGAGAAAGTATTGATGAGGCGCGTATGGTCTATGTGTGTAACAAGTGTCATACCGAGATACAAGGCTAAACCATGCCTGTAGCACCAAGACCTTACAAACTGGTATGCCCCAAGTGTGGTTTTACTAAAATAGTTCGTTTAGAGTCCGACGCACTAAGCGGAAAAGATCTGCTACAGCTGAGTGTTGTGTGTCCGCGTTGTGGCACTGCCATGAACAAAGAAGCGTTGAACAGGTTCGATAGATTTATGGAAAAGTGGTTCAAGTAGAAGGGGTTTGTCTAATATATACGATATATTTACAGTAAGTTTTGAAAAGGAGATTTCAATGAAACCAAGAAACCTTCATCAGTTGTCGATCATTCGTAAAGAGGCGAGGGGTCATACGACTTGTGTCCCTTCAAAAAAAGGCTACACCCGTAAGGTCAAACATAAAAAGTATAACTACTAGACAAGTTTTGTCTCGTTTTGCTGTTACTATATATAATCAAAAATAAGAAAAAAGGATACATATGAACAACTTACCTACACTGAAAAAAATGAACCTTCCAAGTCTTGATGTTTCGTATGGCGCATTTGATATTATCGGTAATACCATAGGTCGCTTTTTTGACTACAAGAGAGATACGGCAATGATCGAGTATGAGACGGAAAAAGTGCATGCACAGACCGAGATCATTATAAAAAAGATAGATACGGAGCTTACGAAAGCACTTGATGAGAATGAGAAGAATTATAAAAAAGAAGAGTTCAGAATCAAGATCGTTGGTAAAGATATCAAAAGATCCGGTAAAGATAGAAGTAAGATCATAGATGCTATTTTGCAGTCTAAAAAGCCTAAATTGGTGAGAGAATTAAGGCTGTTGTTGAGAGATGAGAATCATGCTTTTTTACAAAAGGTAACTCTTTTGTTCTCTTTTAATACGGATGTTAAAGAACTAAAAGGAGAGTAAATGTTACCATTTTTTTGGGGAGTAGTTGCTGTCGCTACAGTCGGTGCATACCTCTTAGATGATGCCGAAAGTGAAAATGAAAGAGCAAGAGAAGAGTATGACCATACATTTGAAAGGTCTAAAAAGAGAGTATCGAATACGATGTTTCATGCCCAAAGAAAAGATGCGTTGGACAAATTGTTTAAAATTAAAAAGCTTAAACGAAAAATTGCAGATACAATCTATGTAGAGCTTAAGCGGTCTCAAGATGAGATGCGTGCGATCAATCGAAGGCTTAAAGGCTCCAAAAAGGAACTGTCTGTGATGTTCGAACAAAAACAAGAAGCGGCAGGGTGGCTAAAACAGCGAACCGTTCAAAAGAAGATCGACAAACTCAAATCGTTGCGAAAGGAACTTTTTCTTGTAAAAGAGAATCAAGCGGCACAACTTAAAGAGATAAAGGTACGTTTAAGATCGGCAAATTATGAGACACGCATGGTACAAGAAGAGATCGATCGCATACTGCAACAAAAAGCCATAGGCTAGCTACTATTAAAGGAATACTATGAAACAAATGTTTTTACTTTTTTCTCATACGCTTACCCCCGCACAGGAAGCAGATGCCAAATCTACTTTGGGGGTGGAATCTTTTGTTGTTCTGCCAAAAGAGCTGCAAACTTTATGGTCGAACATTCCTCCTAACTTAACGGAACTGACCGAGTATCTTGAGCCGCTAAAGGTATATCTCCATCAAAAGGCAAAAGAGGGAGATGTAACATTGATACAAGGAGATTTTGGCGGATGTTATGCTATGGTAAACTTTGTAAAGTCTTTAAAGTTGACTGCTGTGCATTCGACGACTACGAGAAATGTGGATGAGAAGACGATAGAGGGTAAAGTTGTGAAGACTTCGGTTTTCGAGCATGTGCTTTTTAGGAAGTATTAAAATAGAGGTGAGAAGGATGAAGTTAATTGCGACAATGGGTGCTAGTGGGATAAAGCAAATTCATGAATATAAAATTAATGATAAGGTTTATCAAAGTCAATTATCATTTTTGGCATTAGCTGAATCATATAAGATAGAAGATAAAGATATAGTAATTATAGGGACAAAAAAATCTAAAGAATCTATTCAGTCTATTTTGGATTCCCGTAAAGATATTAATATGGTTGTCATAGAAAGTAGTAATGTAGAAGATGTTTTTCAAAAAAGTTTAGAATATATTGCTAAAGATACTATTTTAGATTTAACGCAAGGATATAGACATTATCCAATGTTAACTCTTTTAGCTTCTGTTTTTTTACAAAACAGTACTTCTAAAAATATTAAAGATATTTTTTATGCTCAAATAAAAAATGAAAATTGTCAAGCATATAAAGACTCTTGTAGTTATACTTTTATATCACTTTTAAAATATCTTGATATTAGTAATATGGTAAGAATTATTAATACATTTAATAAAACACTTTTAACACTTGATTATGATGTTTATAGTCAAGAGTTTGATAAAGTAAAAAGCTCTTTAGATGAATTAACACAAGAGTTATTTAGTAATAATTTTGAAGATAGTTTTCAAAAAGCTAAAGATGTTGAAAATAAACTTTTACAAATTATATCTGATAAAGAGTTAAACATTATCAAAGAGTCTTTAAATAGTCTTTGTGAAGAAGTTCAAAGTATTCAATCTTTAAAAGGAGAGAAAGAGTCTCAAACTTTATTGAATGTATCAGAATATTTTTTAAAAAAGGGTATTTTACTTCATTCAATCACATTATTGTATGAAGCAATGGTGGCATATTTAGATGAAAATGTTGATAACAAAGATTGTAATACATTTAAAAATAGAAAAGGTAAAATAGCTAAAGCGAATACTTTTCAAAGAAGAAATTGCTTGAAAAAGAATCTAAATGACTGTAGTGATTCTAGATATACAAATAAAATATCTAAATGTCAAGAATTTTCTAGAAAATTAAGAAAAGTGGATGAATTAAGAAATACTTCTGCTCATGGACATACAACAGGAACTTATAGTGAAAACTTATCAATGAAGATAGAAGAGGCAATAAACTTTTTAAGATTAAATTTTAATGATTTTAAACAAAACATATTATGTGATTCTTTAGAGTTTAAAGGAAATATAGAAGAACAAATAATGCCAAACGGTGAAATTAGACAAGTAAAAAAACTCAAAAGAAAACCTCTTGTTCAAACCCAAAAAGATAAATAGTTACTCAAAGAAGGTGCTAATAAGCTTGCAGATAAATTTAATGATAGATAGGAGATAAATCTATGGCACTAGACAAAAAAACAACGGCACTTTTCAAACTAATGGAGCGTTTTCTTACACATAAGGAGATAGCCAAAGATGATGATTATCTACTGGATGAGTTTGGATGTTCATCCAAGACGCTAGAGCGTTATCTTAATGAAATTGAGTCACTTTATACTCATATCATCACTATCAAACAGGGTCGTAAAAATGTATGGAAACTAGTGAGTGTTTCGGATATTTTTCAAGAGTTTATCAACAACAGTGAAGAGCTATCTCAACTCTTTTTAATGGCACGGGAGTTTGACCCTGAGATACTCAAAGAGATAGAGAACGGTACATTATCTAAAATAGCCAAAAATGATGAAGCAGTTTTTTTGTTTCGCAATACTATCATGGAAGAGATACAGAGTGACAGAGCAAAGCAGATATTCAAAAACCTAAAACAAGCTATCAAAAATCATGAGTATAGAGATATAGTTTTCAAAACTTCTCAAGAAAATCTAAAAGATATAAAATGCATAAAACTGTTATTTATAGATAATAACTGGTATCTGGCATATGCCAATCAAGATGCAGAGTTGAAATTTGCAAGACTCAGCTTCATAGAGGAGATAAACTACTCATCTAAAAACAGCTTCCAAACCAAGGATATACAGAGATACCTTGACTTTTTGGCAAATGTTCAAAACTCAAATAGTCTCTATGGAGTTGAGGCAAAAACAGCCAAGATCAAGGCAACTCCATTCATAGCCAAATACTTCAAAAAAGATATGAAAAAGTTCCTTTCAACTCAAAAGTTTATCAAAGAAGAGGAAGATGGGAGTGTTATCTTTACGGTAGATTATACTCAAGAGTTGGAGATACTGCCTTTTGTGCAAAAGTGGATGCCTGATCTTGTCATACTTGAACCTCAAGAGCTTAGAGATGCTTATAAAAAGAAACTACAAAAAGCACTCTCTTCCTACAATGATCAGCTTGTTGGCTGATCATCTCCTTTTAAACCAAAACTTTTCCAATTAGACAATTTCTGACCACTTAACTTCTTATAATCCTACTATCAAACAAGATGGAGGATCACCTATGACACATACGACTTTTGAGAACATAATGTTTACACACCATGCAGTTGCACGAATGAACCAACGAGGCATTACCAAAAAGATGATCATGCTAGCGCTTCAGTACGGTAACCGAAGAAAGGACAAAGTCATACTGAGTATGAAAAAGATCAAGAATATTCTGAACAAGGTCGATCGCTCTTTAAGAAAGAGGCTGCTCAAGCTGCTGGATAAAGGGGGTATTACTGTGGTGCTTTCCGATGCAAGGGTCGTTGTGACCGTATATAACTGCAATAAAAAAGGCATAACGGTGTAAAAGTATGCTAACTAGACAGGTTCTGGCAAGTTTAAAAGTTACTATACCATCATGAAAACATACAAAAAGGAAAACAACCAATGAAAAAAACAATCTTTGAAAAAATGGAAAACGATGTACTTAACGCCAACATAGACGAGAGAACCAAAAAAATACTCTTTGAGAATATCATGAAACTAAAAGAGCAGAAGGTCAACCTAATGATCACCGGAGCAACAGGGTGCGGGAAGAGTTCGACCATCAATGCACTGTTTGATATGGAAGTTGCCAAAGTGGGTGTCGGGGTCGATCCTGAGACGATGAGCATTGAAAAGTATGAGTTGGACAACCTTATTTTGTGGGACAGCCCGGGACTTGGTGATGGCAAAGAGAAAGACAGAGCGCATGCTAAGGCAATCATTAAAAAACTCAATGAGCTTGATGAGAACGGCGATCCGCTGATCGACCTTGTCTTGGTCATACTTGACGGAAGCAGCAGAGACCTTGGTACTTCGTATGAGCTTATCAACCAGGTGATCATCCCTAACATCGGTGAAAATGCCAAAGACCGCATACTTATTGCGATAAACCAAGCCGATGTGGCGATGAAGGGACGCTACTGGGATCATGAGCAGAATCAGCCGGAAGCAAAACTGGTCGCATTCTTGGAAGAGAAGGTCGAGTCGGTTAAACGAAGGGTTATGGAAGCGACAGGAGTGGAGATTGAGCCTATCTACTACAGTGCGGGATACAAAGAGGAGGGTGAAGAGCAAAAGCCGTGGAATCTCTCTAAGCTGCTCTACTTTATTGTCAAACATACCCCTGCAAAGAAACGGCTTAGTTACGCAAGTAACATCTCCAAAGATAAGAAGATGTGGGAAGATGATGACGGACTTGATATCTATACGGAAAAAGTACGTGAAAGTTTTATGGAAACGGTCCAAAAATATGCCTCGAAAGGTGCGGATATTGGCGAGAGGATCGGGTCTGTTTTCGGTTCGACAGGTGCTGCGATCGGACGGGCTGTCGGTGGCGTTGCAGGTGCTGTCTGGGGAGCTGTAAGCAGTTGGTTTTAGAGCATATTGTAAAGGAGCATAAAAGATGTACGAATATTACAGATATTGCGACCTCTCAAAGAAGTCAAAACAGGCAGGCATTATGTTCGATGTGATGGTAACCGGAGTGACCGGTGCAGGCAAGTCTACCACACTCAATACACTGTTCCAAAAAGAGATCTGCCGTGTCGGTACAGGTGTTGACCCTGAGACGATGGAGCTTGGAAGTTATACCTTTAACAACATCTTTAGACTCTGGGATACCCCGGGGCTTGGTGATGGAGTCGAACAGGACAAACGACATGCCAAAAAGTTGATAGATCTGCTTTACAAGTCTTATGGTGAAAAGAACGGATTTATCGATATGGTCTTGGTGGTTATAGAGGGATCGAACCGTGATATGGGAACGACCTATAAACTGCTCAACGAAGTCATTGTTCCCAACTTTCCCAAAGAGAGGATCATCGTTGCGATCAACCAGGCAGATATGGCAATGAAGGGAAGATACTGGGACCATGAACAGAACAGACCCTTGCCTAAGCTTCAGGACTTTTTAGAAGATCAGGCACGCTCCGTACAAAGAAGGGTATATGAGGCAACAGGTATCAAGATCGAAAAGCCTGTCTACTACTCGGCAGCGTACGGGTACAATATTTTGCGTTTGTTAGATCGCCTGATCGATCAAATGCCGCAAGAAAGAAGAGAACTCTCTTTGAAATAGTCATCTTCTGTCTACAACATCTTCTATACTATGCCTATTGTATATAAAAACAAGGAGATATGCTATGAAGTATGAGAATATGGTTCTATGGGAGAGATTGGTCAGTGAAACAGTTGGCAGTACACTTGAGAAAACGATGATCGTAGATGATGTATTCGCATTGCTTCAAAAGGCATATGCTCAGGTGAAAGGTGGGCTTCATTTTCCCGATAAAGATACGCTTGTTTCCTCAACAGCACAATGGCGTGTGATCTATCTTGATGAAGAGATCGTCGGGGTCGTTATCTATAAAGCTAAAAGAGGCTTGAAAATGGTTGCGATGGGGATCTCTTCAGAGATAACTTATACGCTTAGAGATTATGTTAAACGAATGTTGACAGATATTTTTCAAATGACTTTTGGAAAGACATGGATGGAAGTAAGTGAAGGAGCGGAGCGTTTTTTGCTTAAGATAGGAGGGGAGAGGTTTGTGATCTCCAATAACTATGCAAAAGTGCTTACGGAAAAAGAGATCATCTCTCTGGATAATGATGGAAAACACTACTATCGAGAGATCAATGGTGTACTCAAACGAAAAATGATCATAGGAACTATAAGACATAAAAATATTTTTACCGATGAAAGAAGAGAAGCCAAGGTATAGTCATGTATCTTCTTGTGATGTACGATATCAGTGACGATAAACGAAGACGACAGGTTGAAAAACTGCTCTCCACTTACGGAAAGAGGGTGAACTACTCTGTATTTGAGGTGGAGATCAATAGCGTGGATTATGGTGTATTGCTTCGAAAGCTAAAGAAGGAGAGCAGTGCAAAGCTCGATCATATTCGGATTTATTTTCTGGATAAGATAGTACTTACCAGATCGTTTGTACTTCATACTAATGCAGAGGTTTTTAACCATGAGCCGTTATATATTTGAAAGATCGTTCGAAGAGGTTTTTACCAAACAGCGTCTCTACTATGAACTGGGGATGCTAAAACTTCCAGCAAAAGAACACGAATCGGTACGGCAGAGTATTGAAAAGGGTGTTTTTTTCTCCGAAGACCCCAAAAGAACATTTTTGCTTCCCAAAAAGGACGGTAGTTTCAGAACCGTTGCACTTGCGAGTAGCAGAACGAAGATCGTACAGCGTGTCCTTGCTAATGAACTGGCATCCGTACTTACATTCAGTAACCACAGTTATGCGTTTCGTAAAGGCAAATCTCCCTACAAAGCGATCATGCGTGTGAGGGACTATTTGAAGCGTGAGCGTTTTGTCGCCAAAGCGGATATTGAGAAGTTCTTCGACCGTATCGATCATACGATCTTAATGCGTAAACTCGAAAAGATCATTTGTGACAAGAAAATACTCCATCTTATCGGTTATTATCTTTCTCAGGGTTTTTTGCAAAAGAACCGATGGGTAGATAAAAGTACGGGGGTCTACCAAGGGGATGTACTCTCTCCGCTACTTTCGAATATTTATCTGAATGACTTTGACTTCTACCTTGAGAGGGAAGGTGTGAAGTTCGTCCGTTACAGTGACGATATGCTTTTTTTGGGTCAGACTCAAGAAGAGGTCTCTCAAGCACGTAAAAAAGCTTCGATGTATCTGGCAAAACTCAAGCTGAGATTTAATGTAAAAAAGACCTACTTGAGCGATATAGACAAAGGGTTCGAGTATCTGGGTATACATTTTTTGGGCAATGAGATGAGCATCGAGACGGTTCGTCTTGCTCAAAAAGCTAATGCACTTAAAGAAAAAACCAGAAACCTGACCCTTGATCAGAGTATTGAGAAGCTCAATGAGATGGTTTCGGGGTTTTTGAACTACTATGCCAAACTCATTGATGATGAGGCACAGATGCAGCTGTTGCAAGAACGGCTGGAGGAGGTGGTTGTAGAGAAGATCGTACAAACAAAGAATAAAGATAGATCTATTTCAAAAAATAGACTTAGAGTGTTGCTGGAGAGTCTCAAAAGCTACATACCCCAACATCGGCGAAGATGGATAGAGAGGTTGATCACGCGTGCCTATGAGATACTGGCGTTACAACAACCGTTAGACTCCGCAAAAAAGAGGGTGGCAAATGAGAAGCGGCGTTTTTTGCAAAAACAGATCAAAGGATCGGAGCTTGTGGTGACCCAAACGGGTGCATTTATCGGGTTCTCTCAAGGGAAACTGAAGGTAAAACTGCGTGGCAAGGTCATTGCGGAAGCTCCCATTGCACGAGTAGAGCGTATTTTGATCCTCAATAAACAGATATCTCTCTCTGCCTATGTCATTCATGAGTGCAGTAAGCGTAAGATAGACATCGATTTCATCGCTAACGATACGCCTTATGCACTTTTGACTTACTACGGACACATTTCCCCCAAGCTTCACCAAGAACAGCTTAAATTGCAGTTCTCGTCCCGTGGGCTGGCTTATGCAAAAGAGATCACCCATACCAAAGCGCTCAATCAGATCAATCTTTTGAAATACTACAACCGTCGCAGACACGATGCTTTTATTGCATCGAAGATAGACCAGATGAAAGTGTTGCTGCGTAAAGTGGCGGATGTCAAGGAGAAAAAGAGTCTATTGGGTATTGAGGGGAGTATTGCAACCCATTACTGGAGTGTCTTTGGTACGATTATTGGTGTTGAAGGTTTTCTCCGAACCCATAAAGACTCTATCGATGAGATCAATCAGGCGCTCAATTATGGATATGCCATACTCTATAACAGGGTACAGTCGGCACTGTTACATGAGGGGTTGAACCTGAACTATCCGTTATACCATGCCATGCAGAAGAATAAACCGACCCTTGTGTTCGATATGGTTGAGGAGTTCAGACAGCCTGTAGTCGATCGTGAGATCATCGCTATGCTCAACCGTGGACAGAAAATACGACAAAACAACGGTCGTTTGACAAAGGAGAGCATTAAGCTGATCGTACAGCATATTCAGGAACGATTGGCTACACCGACCAAGAGCAGGTATGGGAAAACGCCGCTTTATAACATCATAGGGTTTCAGGCAAACTTGTTGAAACGTACTATTTTGGAAGGTAAAAAATATAAGGGTTTTGTTAACAGATATTAGCACTGTCTATGTAGAGAGATGTGCGTACTTTTTTATAAAGAAAATTTTAAGCAAAACTTTTGAAAATAGCGCTTTTGTGGAGATGTACGATTTAATGTTAGAAATGGCAAAAGTACGTACATGTGCATATTTGGTTCAGGTTGAGGTTGATGTTCGTATTTTTAGAAAACTTTAAGAAAAGACCCCTCATATTTACGGGTTTTGGGAGGGTGTGCTTTTGTAAAAGTGCGTACTTCTATTTTTTTCTATTTGAGCAAGGAGAAGTTCATACTTGTATGAAGGCTCAAATGACCGTTTTAAGGGGATTGTAACGAAAAACTTGTCACAATTGCCTTGTACATTTGCATAGATGTACGTACTTTTTTGCAGGTTCCTTAACAGCGTGTTGTTCTGTTTTGTGTACGATGCAGATGCCCTAAAAAAGGGCTATTCCCGATAACAGTAAAATGTTTAGGGGTTTGAAACAACCTAATATATCTTTCCATATCCGATGACCCATGATCCGCTATTCCCGATAACAGTAAAATGTTTAGGGGTTTGAAACATTGTTATGAATCTGGTATTATTTATTCCATCATCATAAAGATTCCCGATAACAGTAAAATGTTTAGGGGTTTGAAACGATAGCGACTCACCGTATTTTTTATTGGACCAGGCTCCTTTATTCCCGATAACAGTAAAATGTTTAGGGGTTTGAAACAGCATGTCGTTAAACTCCTCTACTTTCCCATTGCCGCCAATTCCCGATAACAGTAAAATGTTTAGGGGTTTGAAACCTTTAAAAGAGGATATGTTGCAATGATACCTGACTATTCCCGATAACAGTAAAATGTTTAGGGGTTTGAAACTACAGAGGCATCGTCATCTGACAAGAGAGCTTTTCTCTCTATTCCCGATAACAGTAAAATGTTTAGGGGTTTGAAACGAATCCGTATTTTGAGATATAATCTCCTCTAAATCTATTCCCGATAACAGTAAAATGTTTAGGGGTTTGAAACCTATAGCCTCTTTAAGACTATTTAAAGCCTTACCAAGTTTATTCCCGATAACAGTAAAATGTTTAGGGGTTTGAAACTAGTACAATTCTTTGAACTTCTTTGAACCATAGAAGTACCCGTATTCCCGATAACAGTAAAATGTTTAGGGGTTTGAAACAGATTTCATAAGCTAATTGACGTGTTGGCACAGCTTTGTAATTCCCGATAACAGTAAAATGTTTAGGGGTTTGAAACAAGAGTTTCCTCTTTATGTGTTATTTCACAGACAATAGGATTCCCGATAACAGTAAAATGTTTAGGGGTTTGAAACTTAGATGATTGCGGCTTGACAGTTTTAGCACAAAATACTTCCGACGTATAAAAAGTCTCAAACTTGAGAACTGGGCAGTTAGCTTTTAAAAGAACCACTTAAGTTGTCTTGACCCAATACAAATTAAGATAGTGTAAATAAGGAAACATTACTACAGTGAAGATACGATAGAATAGACCACAACTATTTTCAAGGAGTCTTGAACCAATGTATCGTTTTCTTTTACCCCTGCTAAGTATACT
>Ga0256837_1000056_pt1 | contig 100462 bp, 112 predicted proteins | sample 4562384metaG_FD_185976 | JGI IMG/M metagenome (GOLD analysis project Ga0256837, IMG submission 185976) | Hydrothermal vent microbial communities from Guaymas Basin, Mexico - 4561-384 | ecosystem: Environmental > Aquatic > Marine > Hydrothermal vents | place: Mexico: Guaymas Basin | collected...
CAGACTCTTGTAAAACAACATTAACCTCTAGAATTGCATCATCAATAGTTTCTCTAATGGTAGATTTCTTTCTAGTTTCTTGTAAATCTGCTTCATCGAGTAAATATTGCATAAACATATCTCCTAGCCTCGTCTTACCCGTCCCAGGAATACCACTTAATAATAATATATTGCTATCACTTAACATAAATTGACTAAACATCTCTTTAATGTCTATATAGGGATAATAATCCTCTGAATTCATTTTAAAGTCATCTTTAACTTTAAACATATCATTTGCTTTTATCTGTTTATCAGCTGTTAAATAAAAGTTTGTAATATTTACGAATAAATCGCTATCTTTATCTTGAAATTGTTGGATAATATCAAAAACTAATTTGGCTTTCTCATAACTATTGAAATAGTAATTTATTAGTATTTTTTTCTTAGTTTCGTAACTATCAAAAGTAATAAAATTATCCGGCGATTCAAGTACCGAAAAATTGTGAAAAATAGTTATAGGGAAATCTGTTTGCGTAATATTTAAATCTATTTCTTTGATTTTTCTTTGTACTTCTTCTAAATCTTTGTATTTAATTTTTAAATCCGTAAATGCAAGCTTGTATTTACCAAGTACATAGGCTGAGAAGCCTGCATCCTGGTCACTTGTATAGGAATCTTTGACTACATTTATCATAGTCTGAGTTTTTCTGTCTAATGACATTTTTTTCCTTTATTTTTATTATAGAGTATTATAACAAGTTTTTTCTTAATTTTTAAACCAACTATCACCAATATTATTAACCTCTGTTGGTTGTTTTTCATTTTGAATTTTATTTAATTCTTTTATTTTAAGATTAAATAAATTTAATCTTTTAAGAAGCAAATTATATTTAATTCTTAATTCTTTTGTATTTCTTATAAAACCCATCATATCATTTTTTTCCGTAACCAGGTAATTTACTGTGGTACCATTCACATCTTCAGATTCAACCCACATATCTATTTTATATTTTTGTGATAATTGAAAATCATTAGTAGGAAAAGTGGGATAATACGAATTTTGAGGGACAAGAATAAGGTTTTTATCTGCACATCCATTAAACATTATTAAAAATGCTGTTATAAGTATTATTTTGTTCATATTATACTTCTATTTCAAAAGATTTACTCCTAGTTCTACCTTGAACTTTGGCTTTCTTTTTAACTTCCTTTTCAATATTATCTTCAATTACTTCCATTTCTTTCTGTACCCTCTCCGATTCTTTTTTTAATTCTCTAAGAATTTCAACCCTTGCTGTTGTTTCAACTTCTACTGCTTTGGCTTTTGCCTTAGCCTTTGTTTTTGCCACTACAACATTTGTCTTTGCTATTTTTGTTTCAATAGTTTTAAGTTTATCTTCTGCTTGATATGCTTCATATTTAAGCCTGGCAACATAAAGTGATATAAAAATTGCACCTGCTGCCATAACCATATTTTTTATGTTTCCAAAAATACCCAACAAAAAGTTCATTATAAACCTCTTCTTTTCATTTCTTTTTCAATTCCTGCTTGTTGAAATAATTTAGTATAATCACCAAATCTTCCAGTATTTCCTCTACTCCAGGCTATTAAAGTTTTATCATCTAATTTATGAATTTGAGTTAGCAATTCTTTTTTTGTTCTATTATCGCTATCAATTTTCTTCATAAAATCTAATAATACACTATCTACTTTATCCATAAAACTTTCTTCAAGTTGTACCACTATTTCTCTAAATGTTTTCATTTAATTTTTCTCCATTTCGTTTATCTTCTTCATCATCATCTCTGCTGCTTTATCACCAAGTTCAGTAGACTTCTTACTACTTGTTCCTGTGAAAAATCCATAAACACTAGCAATTAATCCTGTGAATATCATAAATAATGTAACAACTTGTTCTGTAATTGGTATAGCCCAAATTATTGAACCAGTGAAAAGTAATAAAACAATTAATAAGTAAATAAATATAGTACTTAATAAAACTAATTTTCTCGTTCGAGATGTGTTGGCTTCAAGCCAATCAAAAAATTTAACCATAAAAAGTCCTCCTTTATGGTTATTTATAAATTAGAGAAAGGCTGGAGGTTGTGCCATCATCATTTCAACAGCAAAAGCTGCGGCACAAATTGCTTTATCTCTAGCAAGACTATGCATATCCTGATATTTAGCACATTGTAAAACTACCTGAGGGATGGAATCTTGTTTAAACCACTCATCTAAATTTTTAAAAACATAAGTGTAAAGCGAACCTGGGTCGTCTAAGTCTTGTAATTGTTTTCTTACATTAACAAAATCTTTTGCCTTAATTCCTTCTAAAATAGTTGTAAACTTTCCGCTCAAGTTAATCATAGAAACATCAAGATTTAATTTGTTGTCGTCTATACTTTGTTGGAGTACTAATACCATTTTTCTAACTGATGGATACATATTTGAAACAACCGGACCTAAGTCTGCTTTGTTAAATTCCACTCCCTCATTTTCTAGAATAAATTGAAGTCTTTCAAATATTTGTGTTGCCACATCTTTTTTATTCTGATTATAAAGATTATCAAAATCAAAATGAATAAATCTGTTTCTCAAAGGCTCAATTAATTGCTCTTTATAATTACAAGTTAAAATAAATGTACTATCTTTTGAAAATTCCTCTATTTTGCCCCTTAGAATTTTTTGTGCTTCTGGAGTTAATCCATCTGCTTCATCAATTACTACCAATTTAGGTGAGTCGTCTAACGATACACTAGACACAAAATCAGTAACTTTATTTCTGATGATATTAATTCCATTATCACCTGAACCATTAATCCACAGAACATCTGCATCCATTTCTTTAATAATTGAATTAACTATTGAAGTATTATGATGTATTACGCCATTTGGTGTTATATATAAATGAGGGTTATCTATACTAATATCATAAACATAATCCTTTTTTATGAAAGTTGAATTGGTTTTGGTTATAGACTCATTAATAGTATCAATAACTTTACAATCTTTTGCTTTTTTTGTTGTACCGTTCTCTTGAAATAAATGTTCTGATGAACATTTAATACTTATTCCATTAGAAAATTCGTATTCGTAAATATCTTTGGGTGACTTTTTAATGAAACCTCTAATTTTTGTTAATTCACCAGAAGGCGTTTTAATATATATGCTATTTCTTTCAACAACTTTATCTACGGTTGAAATGTTTAATTTTTTAAATAAATCGCCTATTTTAATTTTAATCTTTTTCATTATTATCCTTTATTTTGCTTCTTCTATAATACAGCCCTGCTTAATGTTACTTCAAAAGTTCGTACATTTCTTCAGATACATATAATTCTAACTCTTCATCATAATCTAAACACTTTCCTAGACCTGGATTTGTACTTGATAACAAAATATGAGGAAATCTTTCATCTTTTACATATTTTTTAAATTTCTCTCTTGCACTTGTTGGCAATATTACATCATCAATACATTGTGGCCTATATTTCTCACTCCAAATAAAATGTGACTCATCTACTAATTTCATTTCGTTCCTTTTAATTTATTATACTATAATTATAGTATAAAAATACTTAATATATTTTCTCTAATGTCTTCAGAAAATATTTCAGTATTACCATGGTTAATAACTTTGCTGCCAGCGTACTTAACCGCACTATTGTTTTGTAAAATTTCCTGCTCCTGATAATATGCTTCAGCTCCATTTGAATAAACTTTACTATATATAACTTCATAATTATCTGCTCCAAATCTACGCTTCAGAGATGAAATGACATCTCCCCTAAACAAAGTAACCCCTATTTTCCATAATCCTACTATTTTGATATAGTAGAGTATAGTTTTTTTACCCATATAAAACTTAGCTGTATGGAATCCTCCAGAGCATTCGTAACAATGAATTCCTCTAAGAACATCATACGGTTTTATTTTCCATTCCTCTCCGCAAGAACATAGATGTAAAGACTTTAAATCTCTTCCTAACATGCATTCTAAAGGTACTACATCTATAGAACGCTCTTTAATTTCTTTTAGATATATTAAATGTTCTGCTTTTAAGTGCTTCCTTTTAGAGCAGATTCTACAGTTTATACCTTTACCCTTTCTATATGTGGTAATTGCTTTAGGGCTTATATTTTCAGTATTGCCACAAAATCTACATCTATGTTTAATGGCAGTTCCAAAAGAGATATAACTTTCTAAGGCTTCCCAATATTCAGATCTTTTACATTTTTCTTTATATTCTCTTATTGCATTTTCTTTATTTGGTCTTTTAGCTTTAGCCTGTTTTTCTTTATTTTGTTTGCTTAAACAGTTTTTACTACAGCATGTATCCCTAAAACCCTTAGATAGAGAAATAAATTTGGGTGTTTTATTGCAGTATTTGCATTTGGGCTCTTCTAAATCATTAAGTATAAGATAAATCCTATACACCTCTATATTAAGATTAGGTTTCAGTCTCCCTGCTTTAGTTAAATAATTTTCTTTTATGAATTCTTTAGTCATGATTTAATCCTATAGTTAAAATTATAAGAGCGTAAGGTGTGGGATAGCAGTCCCACATTATATATTTTTCAAGTACCACTAAGAGTAGATAACTTATCTATAATGTTGTTTATAAGCAGTTTAAATAGCTATTCGTTCTAGCATTAAACTTTTAATTAATTCTCTTGACTGCTCTGAAAATGAAACATATAATAACAATTTCTCTATTTTCTGTATTAGTATTTTATTAATTCTACTTTTACTAAGCTCTTCTAAAGATGCTTTGGGATCACTTGATGCCTCCAAATAAAAATAAAATGTAAACCATTTAATATTATTATTTCTGTACTCGTTGACCATATAGTCCAAATCTACTTTTGACTCCTCACTATTAATTCTGTCTATATCCTCTTTAAGAAATTTTCTATAATTAATAATTTCATTTTTAAACTGAATAACTTTTTTGTCGTCTAAGTCTGTTAGTTTTTCAATAGCACCTACTAAAGAAGAAGGACCTTCTTTAAAGTTTACATAAAGATTAGAAAGAATAAAATTTTCTCTGGTTTTTAACTTAAACTTAGCCGATGGAAAAATATATGACATTTGTTCCATTTTTTTAATACTATGTTTAACAGCAAAGCTCCGTTTATTAGACTCTTTATTGTGAAAAGTGGTAAAAATGCCAGCGCACATCTGATACATATCCTTAAAGCTGATACTCATCTACCACTCCTCGTCTAACATCTCTATTTCATCAAATAAGTCGTTTTCCATTCTGAAATACCCATCTTTTGCTAAAGTTTTCCTAAATATTGAAGAAAAATCTTTATTATCAGCAATAGTATTACCTATTTCTTGTAATGGTATATCTGTATAATGACTATATTCTATAATAGTTTCCAAGAAAGAGAGATCTTGAGCTCTTTCTTTTTTAAATTTAAAAATATCTTCTATTAACATCGTTGCCTTATGATAAAGTACTGCGTCGCTTTCTATTTTGTTCATTTACATCCTTTACTGTTACTATATTATACAGTAGGGGAACTTAATTAAAGTTCTTCTACCGTTAATTTACTATATTTATCAATATCTATATGTATAAGCCTATCGAATAATTCTACCTTTTCTTTTATTTCGGGATTGTGTGAAATAATAATTATATTTTTAGTATTACTAAATTCACTTTTGAGTATCCCTAAAAGTTCTTCCCTACCTGATGCATCTACTGAGCTATCCAATATCTCATCCAGAACAAGTAAATTAGTTTTTACTCCGTTTCGTTCTTCAATTAATTTTAAGAAACTAAACATAATACTAAAGGAAATCCTACTTTTTTGGCCATTACTTAAAGAGTTGAATTCACTATCGTCGTTTCTATTAATTAATCTTTCTTTAAAGTTTTCATCTATAATAAAACTATATTCTAATAAGCTAAATAATTCTAAGAAGTGATTAATCCCTTTATTTAAAAAAGGTATTTGTTTTTTAATAACAGCACCTTTCAAGTTATTTCCGTCTATAATTGTATCTAGATATAACAAATCATCTTTAATTTTTAATGACTTTTTAAGGTTTATTAGTAAAGCTTTCATTAAAGCTTGTTTTTCCTTATAAGAGTCATAATTTATTATTATAGCTTTTATACTTTGTAATTCTAATAATTTATTTTTATAATATGCTAAATTATTTTCCTGTTCTGTAAGAGTTTCTTTTACCCTTTTCCCATTAAGTAATTTCTCTTTTAATTTATCTGCGTTAGTTTTGATGACTTGAATCTCTTTTTCTAACGGCACAAGTGTTTCTTGTAAAACCTGGGTTTGTTTGATAACATCTTCGTCTAATAATTGTTTTTTGGCATCTATACTATTTTTATTAATTTGTATACTTTCTTGTACAGTTGTCTTATATTCTTTTAAAGCAATTTCCAATTTCTTAACTAAAGAAGTATTAAGATTAATTTTTGTTTTAATGTCTTTTATCAAAGATAGATATTCTTCTTTTTTATGTACTTCGTTATCACAAATTTCAGTTAAATAATTCGTGGTTTTGCAAGATACGCAAACTATAGAGTTTTTTTCTGCTGCTTCTATTATTTTAACTTTGTTGTCTAAATCCATTTTTTCAGAAGCTAAAGTTTGATTTTTTTGTTTAATTTCTTGTATTTGTGTTTCTTTAGTTTGTAGATAAAGAATATCATTTTCAGATATAGTACATTCTGAGATTAACTCCTGATATTTTTTCATATTTTTCTCTTGGATTTTCTGTATTTTTCTAGCATTTTCGCTTCGTTTTTTGTCCAAGTTGATAGTTAAATTACTAATATCTGCTTGTAGTTCATCATATTCTACTTTTAGAACCTTAAGTTTTTCTAAAGCGTCCTTATACTTCTGAATTGTTTCAGTTGTATTTGCTATATTTTCTTTAGTTACTTTTAAATTTTCCTCGTGATGAGCCTTAAAATCGTCATTTTGTTTCTCCGCTTGCTCTATCATCAACTTTTCACTATCAATAGAAGATTTTAAAATATCTCGTTTGTATTCTAGTTCTTTTAATTCTTGCTTTATATCTGATGTTCTAACTTTAATGGCGGATTTAAGATGCCCAAATATACTGGTATCTGTAAGTACCTGAAATAAAGATTCTTTCTCACTTTGAGACAATTCCATAAAAGGCTTAGAACTTGGTAAATTAGACGATATAGCGACTAGTTGCCTAAAAATAGTTTCGTTGATACATAAAATTTCTTCTTCCAAGAATTTTTGGTAGTCTTTTGTGGCTGCTCGTTGTTCTATGAGTTCCCAACTTTGCCCTTCTTTTTTATAGATTTCAAATTTAGCTGGTTTTTGTCCTCTCAAGACTTTATAACTTAAATCGTCGATATTAAATATAACTTCTGTTTCTAATCTTTTTTTGATAATTCTATTTATTAAAGAACCTGTCTTTATTTTTCTAAAAGGCTTACCAAAAAGATTAAAAAATAAAACATCAACCATTGTCGATTTGCCCGTCCCATTTAAACCTATTGATAAGTCCATACCATTTTCTATATTTATGGTAGTATACTCATCTCCATAACTTAGAAAGTTTTTCCACTTTATAATTTTAATTTCTATATTCATTATAAATCCTTATTAACTGTTCTATCAATATCATTAAATATGTCTATTAATAATGGTATTAACTCTTCTTTATTTGATTTTACTGCTTCTGTAATTAAAGTTCTAGTATCTGAAGTATCTAACTCAACCTCTGAATCTTCTATATAATCAGTTCCGATTATCTCAGAAAGTTCTTCGTTGTTTATTACTGTTGAATTAACTCCTGCTTCTTTCATAGTATAAAGTATTTCATCAAAATGTCTATCTTTTGCTTTATTGATAAAAAACTTTATCTCATGCTTTTCTAAACTAGGTAATAGCTCTTTGTATTCTTCATCCGTTAAAAGCTTTCTATGCTTAAAAAGACCTGATACTTCAATATTTCTATCTGTATTTTGTTCGTCATTATATTTTACTTTAATGTATTTCTTACTAGAGGTATTTTCAAAGAATTCCAAATAATCATCTTCATCCCAAACATAGAAACCTTTCTCTTCATCATAATCACTAAAATTATTTTGCCAAGGTGTGCCCAAATATTTAACTAATTTCTTTGTGTCCTTTAAATGAAAGTGACCGCTAAAAACATTTTTAACTTTAGTATTACCTGTAAAAAATTCAGTTGTCAATTTAGATGTTTCGTCCATATGACCTTTTACTAAGGCAAAGTGCCTAATTTCAAAGTGTCCTAAAACATTATGGCAATCTTTAATTTCATCATAAGTAAAATCTTCATCCTTTGTTATCCATGGTACGACATAAGTTTTATTTTTATTAATATTAATATAGGTTCTGTTCTCATATAGAATAAAATTATCAGGATAAAGATCTCTAAAGAATTTCACTAGGGTTACTTCTCTAGATTCACGATGAAAAATATCATGATTTCCTACTAAAGAATGTAAAATAAGATTCTTTTCTTTTATTTTATCAAAAAATCTTATTCTTAATTCGTGGATAAAATTAATATCTGTAGTTGTTCTATTATCAAACAAATCACCTAATTGAAATATTTCAGTTATATTATGCTCTTTCATATAGGGAAATATCTGCTTATCTAATAAACTTAATTGGTCCTTAAGTGTTTCTATATTAAATCTTTTAATACCAAAGTGCATATCCCCTATTACTATTAGTTTGCCGTTAATCTCTCTAGTTATTTCCTGCATTACCACTCCTTATCAAATTCTTCAACTTCACTAATTTCTTCTAGAGCTTTTTCGGGTTCTTGTTCTTTTTTCTTGACTTTTTGGGTTTCTTCAGTTATAATAAGATGTAAACCTTTTAGAGTTTCTTTAGAAGGAAAAGTAAAATTGCCTAACATTAAAGTAGAAGGTTTAATAATTCTTAAAGTATCTATCTTTGAGTTTTCTAAAATGGGCACAATCTTTTCTTCCATATCCCTAATATAATCTTCATAACTACTTGTCTTTTCTTCTTCAGGGGTAGTCTTTTTAATATATTTAATCTCTGAAATATTAGCGTTATTTGACTTTAAAATTTCATTAGAATCTTCTATATATTTTACGCCCTTTTCAATTGCTTCCTCAATATCTTTTAAAGTTCCATTAGATTTTATTTTAACAGAATATTCGTTTATAGGAATAATTTCTTCTTCTTCTATTTTATTATCATTATTATAATGTTTAACCCCGTCTAAGTTTACTGATTCTAAAGAGATAGTATGTTTTAGAAATTCATCTTCCTTTTTTCTGATATTAATTATATTAACAAAGGCATTAAAACAAATTTGAGTTATATAAGCAAAAGCATTACTTTTACCGCCGGTTCGTTTACTTAAAAGTTCTTCATCAAAATTATCTAAATACAATAGAGTTTTTTCAATCGCATTACTAAAAAAGTCTGTTTTCCAGTTATCAGAATATCCACTAAAACTAGGCATTGTTGCTAAGTTTTTTATTATTAATAAAAGCATTTGGCCAAATTTTTCTTTAGACACTTCGGCTGTTAATTCAACAGTTTTAGCATATTCTAATAGTTGTTTGTCTGTAACTAAAGTTGCTGTGCTATTTTCTTCTATTCGTTCTTCTAAAGACATAATATAATCAGCTCTCTTTATTTCAAATGCTTTAAGTACTTGTGAAGCTTTTATTGGTGCTTCCAAATTTTGGACATATTCTATATTATACCTAATTGCTTCCTGTGCTATATCGTTTTGAAACTGAACTTTAGTTGCATCTTTTCTAAAACGATTGATTTTCTTCTGCGAATCGTAATCCCATTTTGCCCTAATTTCCTCTTCTGTTTTTTCTTCAATAGTTTTTAATTGATTGCTATACTTTAAAAAATATAATTGAAATTTTAGTCCTGGTTCTGAAACAAATTCCCGAATAGAGACTTTTTTCTTTTTAGTCATTGGCTATTATCCTTTATTTTCTTTTCTTATTACATTATACTTAAAAAATACTTAATATATATAAATAATTACAAAAGGAGATAATATGTCTAATAGAAACTTCACGCATAATAGCAATTTTACTTTTCAAACTAATCTTTTCGGAGATAATACAACTTACGGAATTCAAGAAGTCGCTTTACCTGGCATGAGTTTTTCACATATTCAAGTAGCCCGACAATCTGTTTTAGGTAATTTACAAGGAGATACTCTAAATTATAATGATTTAAGTATTAATATTATTATGGACGAAGAATTAAAAATCTGGAAGGAAATAGTAAGTACTTTACAAGATAAAATGAGAAGTCCTGATCAAGGTATTGGTAAACAAGTTGAGAAAATAGGGTTTCTAGAGATTCAAGATGACAATACACATAAGGTACTTAAATTAGAATTTCACGGAATGATGATTGAAAGTATAGATGATTTAAGTTATAATACCAATTCAGAAGATGATATTATAACTGTAGGAGTTAATCTAAAGTATGATTATTATACAATAGTTAATTAGTTTTAACATATATTAAGATTAGCTTTTTAAGCTATCGGCGTCATCAAGTTCATATTCTATTTCTTTAAAATCTAACTCTTTATGTAATCTAAGACAATGTTTTTATTTATTTGGAACTTTCATAAAGTTCCCTAGTTGGAAACTTTAATAATTATTTTATATTCTGGTAAGTAAAGATACTCTAATTTTGATTTCTCTAATGTATATAATGCATCATCTATTGTTTCAACAAGTGGGTCACCACCTAAGTTAAAAGATGTATTAAATACTAAAGGAACACCAGTTTGATTTTTAAACTCTGTTATCAGATTATGATAATGCTCATTTTGGTCTTTTGTAACTGTCTGAATTCTACAAGTTCCATCAATATGAATTACGCTTGGAATTTTTTCTTCTACGCCTGGTTGACAATTAACAGCATACATCATATGAGGTGAGCTTTCCATTCCTCTTAAATCGAACCAATCTTTCGTGTCTTCTTTAAGTACAGATGCTGCAAACGGTCTAAAATATTCTCTATTTTTAATAAGATTTACATAATCTTTACCATCTTTAAAAGTTGGGTCAAACATTAAACTTCTGTTTCCTAATGCTCTTGGTCCATTTTCTGATTTACCCTGGAACATAGCAACAATATTTTTATCTCTCATAATTTTAACTGCATCTGCATAAGTTGCATTAGTGTTAATAATTTCAGCATTTTGTACTTTCGCTACTGCATTTGCAATATCTTCATCTGAATAATTATATTCAAAACCGAAATATAAAGTATCACTTCTTTTTCTTACGGTTGAATCATTAGTTACTTTATGATATTGTGCCATAGCAGCACCAATGGCAGTTCCAGCATCATTTGAAATTGGTTCAACATATAAGTTAATACCTTCATCTTTTAATTGTCCTAAATACCAGTAATTAGCAACACAATTTAATCCATATCCACCTGAAATAACAACATTTTTATTTCCTGACATTTTAACCGCTTTTCTAATTAAATCAAGAACTTGTTGTTGAGATTGTGTTTGAACAGCATAAGCCATATCTCGTCTATTTTGAAGTAATGTAACATCTTCAACTTCTTCAAAAGGACCTTCTAATTCTTTATATTTATTTGCATTTACTAAAGCACCATTTGGATATGTAGGAATAATTAAATTTCTATTTGTACTTGTCCAAGCGGCTAATCCATCTTCATTATGATAAATTTTTGGAATTTTTAAGTTCTCTTTTCCATAAGGAAAAAGTCCCATTGTTTTACCTGCTTCTATAGGTTGCCATCCACAATATTGGGTAACAGCTTCATAAGCTTTTACAATACCTGCACTTTCATTTATAACTGTTTCACAACCTTTATTATCGGTAAATCTGGCACTACCAAACGGTCCTCTTCCACCAATATGAGTATAAATTTTCTTAAACTCTGCTGGATAAGCACACTCAAATATTGATTCTGTTTCCCATACGGTTTCTTGGCCCATTGATAAAAATGTTCCGGCTCCATCAACGATTAATGAAACTGCTTTTTCAAAACCACTTCTATAAAAAGCTACTGCTGCATGCTGTTCATGATGATTTTCATGAACCTCAATTACTTTTTTATCTATATCTTTTTCATCTATAAGTCTTAATTTTCTTATAAGAGCTTTATAAACAGTATCTCCTGAAAAATCAGTTCTTGAATCATCTTCTTGTGTATGAGAAATCACCAAATAATCTAATTTATCCGTATAATCTAAAATTTTAACTATAGAAGCATAAGGTCCACCATCATATTTTTTTCTTGATAATCGTTCTTCTTCTATACTAAAAACAACTTCTCCATCTTTTAGTAAACAAACTCCACCATTATGACCTCTTGCTATACCTGCGATATATCCTGTTTTATTCATTTTTATCCTTATTTTTTCTATTAATGTATTATATTATAATTCTACTTAAGATTTCTTAATGTTGTAGCTATTTACTACAACATTTTCCTGAACTGCAAGATTTTTTCTCTTCTACTTGCACTGGTTCTGTATTCATTGTTCCTTTAACATAATTAGAAATACTAATTATATCAGATTCTTGTATATTAAAACATTCTTCATTATTCATTTCCACTCTTTCATCTTGTGAAATTCTAATAGGGCTGTATTCTCTTGTATCTTTACCTAAATCAATAGTATTGTAATTTTTTGCTCCTGGATATCCAACATTTTCTGGAAATGTGCTACCAAAAATAACAGTACAAGGTTTATTTAAACCAAAAGCAATATGTTGTCCAACACTATCACACCCCACAAAATGGTCTGCTTGTTTAATTACTGATGCCCATTCTCTTAATGAAACATTTATAGTTCCCACTTTTACGTCAGAAGGAGTTTGAATATCTATATTTGCCATCACCATTACAACTGAATGCTTACTTAACTCTCTAATAATGTCAATTGCTGCTTCATAAGTAATACTTCTTCCACTAGGGTCAAATATTTTACCATTTTCATTAACAACTCCTGAACCAAACGGTTGGAAAACTACCATATTAGATTTTCCTGATTGCTGTTTAATATCATTAACAATCATTTGACCTTTAGAAATTTCACTTCTAGTTAAAGAAACTTGTGCTCTATAATCTTCATAATTATCTGACATATCTCCATTAATTTCTATATCGAAACCTTGTGCAATATTACATTCCTGATTATAATATTTTTTATTCCTATAAGGTTCAACTGGAACTATTACAGAATCTTTTATAAAGTCCTTAAATAAATCTTTATGATTTGTATGATAAGTTCTTTTATGAAGTAATTTGTTATTTTTGAAAAAATCATCTGAACCTTCAGCAACGATAATAAAATCTTCACCTTTTACAGCAAGTTTTTCCAAAGCAGGAATTGAAGCTAGTACTCTACCGGCACCACCATTGATAAATATTGACTTTTTTGTTTGATTTTCTGTCTTGTTTGACATTGATTTCCTTTGTGTAAAAGGAGCAAGGCTCCCTTTATGTTTATTTATATCTTATGTTGTAAAATTATTATAACATAACTTTTACTTAAAATCTATACTTCTATTTTGTCTAAAACAGCTATTAAAGCCTCTGTTAATTCTGGATTAATTTTTTTATTTTGTGTTACCATTTTTTGTATATTTTTAATATTAGATAAATCATCTTCTTTTACTTCTTCTAATATTAAATTATTTTCTTCATCAATTATAAAGTTATGATTATTAAAAACTTTATATAAAGATGCATCATCAATATCATCATTATCTGCAATTTCCATATCATTATATTGTTCCCACAAATATGCAACTAATAATTCATTTCCTTTTGTCTCAATTTTACCATATTTGTACAGAAAACTAGGATCTTCTTTAAATGTTTCTTCTTTATCGCTAGCATATAAAATAGCACCTGTTGTATCATCCAATCTTGTGAAAAGTACTTTTGGTACTTTTCTTTTGATTTTTTGATTTTTTATTTCAATTTCAATTTCAATCATCTTATTTCTCCTTATTTGTATCTTACTAAAACTTGCCCAGTATTACCATAAGCACCATATCCATTACCGTTACAACAAGAACCGTTCCCGCCTCCCCAGCCACCTCTACCTGGACCTCTATCTATATTATAGAAACAACAACCACCACCAGAAACAACAGCATGACAACAGCATGCTGATAAAGTGTGATCATTATGAACATGAACAGCAGATATAGCAAATCTATTTTGATGACAACTACTTGTTGAGATACCTCTTCTTGCTTTAACGCCTGCAACATCTATTAAATTTTCATTTTCCGATAAACAAACACAAAAATTACCAAAATTGTCATCCGCAAACCCGTCTCTATGTGCGACAGTGTAAGAATATCCATAATCACAATCACATTGATCACCTGTATATATATGTCTAAATCCTGCACAAGAACAAGCACTTCCACCACAAGCGACAGCTCTAAAACATTTTCCTCCTTCACATCTACAAACAAACGATGTGCAACCATGACAAGCATATGCACCAGGACAAGCACCACTTTGACAAGCACCACCAGCACAAAGAATATATTGATCACCAGGTTTCACTTTTACTTTTGTATAAAGATATGCACCGTCAGCACCGTTTCGCCCAAATCCACAACAAGTTGCATATCCTGTTCCGTTCCCGCCTGCACCCCAAATCTGAAATTCAGCTATAGAAACACCACTTGGAACAGTCCAGGTACAAGATTTTCCGCCACTTCCACCACACCAATTTGTTGTACCATCATTTACTGTAATTGTACCAGTTATATTGGACATTAATTCCGGTAATTTTATGTCAAGTGAACTATAAGAAGCTCCACATTTACCAGAACAAGCACCATTGGTTTTTTTAGACCCACCATTTAAAAAACTCGCACTTTTTTCTAATTTAGTTTCTGTTGTAGAAATTCTTTCATCAAAACCATTTACTGTTTTGGTTAATTCTTTTGAAACTGCCGCTGCATCCTTAACAACTTTATCGGTTTTAGTTTTTACCGCTTCTCCTATTTGTGTTAATATACTTTTTGCCATATTAATTCTCCTTTTTATTTATTTATATGTAGTCATATGACTACATATTATTTTGAAATTACCCAGCGAAAGCTGCAGTAAAATCGTCAATAGTGCCAAATTTATCTTCAGAAATAAGTTTTTCTTGATAATCGGATCTTACTGAAACAACTGCCCCACTTGCCGGAGCAGTTTTAAAAGTAATCTTACCAGTTTTAGCATCTGCTGTGTAATCTTTAGAATCTACAACTTTACCGTTTAACATTACCACTAAAGTGTCTTTATCAAACGATTTAGTAAAACTAACTTCGTTACCGTTTCCTGCAAATTCTTCTGCAGGGGCTATAAAGTTTTCTTTAAATCCTGCTATTATTTTCTCATTTCTCTTTGCCATTGTATATGCTATAATATCCATTTTTAATTCCTCCTATTTTTAACTTACGCTAGTAAATTTTTTATTGCAACTTCAGTAACTTTACCGTCATCGTCATAGCTAGTAGTTACTTTTTGTTTACTAATATCAGTTTCTTCAATTAGTTCAGTAATATCACCGTCATCATTTCTTACAATATCGTGTACATATAATGAACCTTCTGTGTACTCTTTAATAGTACTATCATCATTATAAGTAATAGTCATAGGACGAGAATGTTGAATTAATTTAATCTTATTATCGGCATCTATTTTATTAATTAAATCTTTATTGATATAAAGTTGACCTGTATTTTGTGCAATCGAGAACTGAGCCCCTTTATAAACATACCCCATTTCCTCATCAAAAATATGAGTTAATTGAGTTCCAAGTAAAGCAAAATCTGTAATTCTAATTAAACTCATTCCGCCCGTTTTAAAAGGCAAGTGTTTTTCTGCATCAACACCAATACTCATTGTAGCATCTGGATTTTCTAATTTAAAACTTTCTGAAACCTCAACTTCAACTATTTTTGTACCTGAAGAAGCATCGACCATCGCTAATGACGCTCCATCTCTTATAACAGCAATCATCATCCATTTGTCAAGCATATCAGCTTTTTCAACATCCGTAGTTAAATCATAAGTCTCATCTGTTCTATGACTATAAACTTTAAAATGGAAAACATTATCGGCGTCTAAAGATGCTTTAATCCAATCTCCATCTCTTTTTGATGAATCGTCTTCATTAACTTTTGCCCATTCAAACATTGTTTGGTCATAGTCATAATCTCCAATTTTTACCCATCCTAGTAAAGACCAGTTTCTATTACTAAATTGTCTACCGTTAGTAGTTTCTAATTCCAAGTAGTTGTCTGTAGTAAATCCGGAATATGCTTGTAATGCTGAACCATCTGCGATAGGGGCACTATCAACAGTCCCTGTTTCAACAAGGTCATTTCTATATATACCTCTATCTTTTAATTTACTATTAACCAACCAAGTTCCTACTGTATCTCCTGGGGACCAATCTGAAGTATTAACTGATTGAGCACCTTTTGCCATATAAGTCCAGTTATCACCATCAATAACACCATCTGTTTTTGGTTGATTATCTTTGTTTGGTTTATCTACTGTACCTGTTTTTGATATAAATGTATCTCCTTCATAAAATACATAATCATCTATTACATATTCTGTTGCCGCTGAATAATCACCCTTTTGAACAATTTTAATGTTCCCTAAATTAATTTTCATCATAATTAAATTTCTCCTTTGTTTCTTTTATTTATGTTTGCTAAGTAACAAGTTACCTTTAGCATTTATGTTAAAATGTATATCTTTTTCAATTATCCAATATAAATAATCGTCTGGATTTACTTCAATATCAGTATCTTCAAAACCAGCAATTTCCGATTTGCCTTCATCTTCATCAAAAACATGAACTTCTAAAGAATTTCTATCTTCTGATCTTTTAATCCCAAGGAATTGAGTTTTTGCTGTTAATTGTAATGCTCCACTATTAATATAAGCCAAAAGACTTTCTCTACTAAGAGCTTCTTTTTCTTCTACTTTAGCTACTTCAGCAAAAGTTTGCATTGTCATTTCTGATAATGCTATATTTTTTTCTTCCAAATATTGAATTTGTTCTAAAGTTAATGCGGGTTTCACAAATGTTTTTGAAATTCCGTTTTCATAATCTTCGATTACAACAATTCTTCCTTCTGGAACTTTATCTATACCAGTTTCATCTTTACTTTTAAAATGATAATTGGGTTTTCTTGAATATCCCATATTTTCCTCCTTTTGTCGAGACTTATTTTAATATTTCTCACGATAATATATATCTCAATTTTAAACCAACTAAGAAAATTTCCTAATCTTATTATTATTTATAAAATATATATTATTAAAATAGTGCTTAATTTATTACCAAGTAACTATATTTACCCAGTCACCTTCTGATAATTTATTTTCTAAAAAGATAGTTTCCCCATCAGTCGCTTCATAAGTGCTATTTTTTAATTTAATCCCCTCTACAAATATTTGTATTTGACCAGGTATATAAGTTAAATCAATTTTATATTGATCTTCTTCAGCTTCGATATCATGTTCTTTATATTCAAAATGGAAATCTTTTTTGGTTAAAAGTGGATAATATTCAACCCCGTCTACTGTAATTTCCCATTTAGATGCTGTTTCATTCCATCTAAGTTGCACATTCTCTTCTGAACCCCTATTTACTTCAAACCCAACATTTTCGTTTGGTTGAGCTTCTGAGTCTTGATCTGCGTTTAAAAGAATAATATTATCAGACATTTCTATAACATTAGAATTCATTTTTACTATATCACCTAAAACTTCAAGAGATTTAGTTATAACTACATGATTATCTAATGTTAATTTGTTATCTTCGTTTAACGCTTTAATAGTATTTTTAAGAGTAAGATTTTTTGTTATATTTAATCCACCTACTATTTCAATTGTACTATCACCTATTACACCATTTTCATTATCGACAGAATTGATTTTATTGCCATTAATAGTAATTTCTTTATTAACAAGTAAATTTTCTGAAATATCAACATTACCTTTAATTTCTAAAGTATCTGAACCCTCAACACCATCAGCATCAACAGTAATTATTTTTCCTGAAGTTTTTACATCACCTTTAAATTCAGCATCCATACCAACAGAAATATTACTTGCCATCTCAACATCACCAGAAACACCAAGTGCTTTAGAAATTATTACAGTACCGTCAATTGCTATTGAGCCAGCGCCAGCCACATCATTATTATCTTTAGTAATAATTGTACTATTAAAATTAATATTATCTTCAATTGTAGCAGTTTGGCTTATTACAATATGTTTAGTAATATCTACTGATCCCTCAATAACAACTGTACCAAGACCATCTTTACCATCTGCATCTGTTGTTTTAACTGTATCAGTTACTTCTAAATATTTGGTTACTGTTTTTCTTAAGTCTAATTGAGTTTTGTCAATTTTATTTACCAATTGTTTTAAAGGTCTATTTAAAGTTTCCTCATTTGCTCGCTCTCCATTGGCAAACCATTCTATATCATCATATACCATTTTAATTCTCCTTTTTTATTTATTTATACTTTTCTTTGATTTACTTTATATTTAATCATTATCTTTACAATAAGGCGGAGATAATGATGAATTCATACTGTAAAATAGTAATACAGTAATGATTAAATATAAAGTAATAGTGATATTCATAAAAATATATTCATATATTTTTCGTATAAAACCTATTAATTGATTATCACCTATTACAAACATTATTCTATTTTACTTTATTTTGATTAATTATTTCTTTAATCATATTTTCAGTAATAATAATTTTATTACCCATCGAATCAATTCTATCACCCATAGAACCTATATCGTCACTTAATTTGGAAATTAGTTTTTGTTGATTAGTAATTAATGAAGTTAGAAAATTCATAGCCCCATAAATTAATTTAAAACAAAATCTCATTGCACTAAATATTAATTTATACATTAATGTGCAACATATTTCTATTAAATCAAAAAATCTAATAAAAACTTTTCCAATAGTTTCCAATATGTTAGTCCTCTGATACTATTTCAATAACTTCAACTATTTTATCAGTTATAATACCAATATTAAACATTATTTAGTACTATATTTAGCTGCTAAATTGTTGTCTTTAACAATTTCTTCAATTTTTGCTTTAGTAACACCGCTTTTAGCTGATTTAGTAGCTGTAATAATCTTTTCTATAACTTTTTTGTTAGAAGTTTCATAATTACTATATCCAGCGTATAATTTTTCTATTAAATTTTGTAAATCCATTTTAATCTCCTTTTTGTTTATTTCAATAATATTTATAAAATATATTTTAGATTACCTGAGTCATAAATCTCATAAATATTGTTATTATGACAATTTTCAATGGCGGTTAAAGAAATATCAAATTTTTCTAAAATATTCGGTAATTTATGTTTCTGGTATTTTTCTCTAGAAGCTAAATTTAAGTTTTCAATATAAAAATGATTAGGTTTTATAATGTCAATTAAGTTTCCTATTTTACTATAAACATTATTTTTTGAGGAAAACCTTCTATCAGCAAAAGTAATAATGTCTTCTTTAAAAATGTTTTTAGCATATTTAAGTAACTTGTTAAAACCTCCTACTACAGTTGTATTTAAAATAGAACAACTTCTTTTCAGTTCCAAATATTTAGCTTTACTTCTATGAGATCTTTTAAAAGTTATTAATTGTATAAGATTATTATTAAAATATAATCCATATCTATGTGGAGCATTATCCTTTCCTTGTATATGATTATCTTCAAGAAATTTATTTGATTCCTTACTAGAAACTTCTTTTATAGTACATTTTCTTGCAAAAAATCTATTAGTATTTAATCCAAGTTTTGATTTTAAAATACTTTTAACTATTTCTTTTTTGAGAATCCATTCATTTTCAAATATATGAATTAGTTGAATATTATTATTTTCACAAATCTCAGTTTTATTAAAATGATATTTTTTATCCTTAAACAAAGAAGAATGTCCATATAGACCGTTATATTCTATAGCTATGCCTAAATCAGGAATGTATATATCCAATTCTATACCTAAACTTCTATCATTTTCTAAAACTTTTCCAGTATATAAGGATGTTATAAATTCTAAAACTTCCTTTTCTTGTAAAGAATAACCTTTAATTTTAGGAACACATTTTCTGCATATAATTCCATTAAAAATATTTGCTCTTTCCCAAATATGCCCGCATTTATTGCATTTAAACTTTTGGCTTTCAGAACAATTTTTGAACTCATTTATTAAACTAACATTATTTAATTTTAGTAGTAAAGGCAGTTTTTTATTTAGGAAATGTTTCTTATTTCCTTCTATTTTTCCTTCTATATGAAATTTATTAGAACATTCTACTGAACAAGTATCAACATATCTATTCTCTTCTTTTTTGAATTTACACTTTACTTTGTTGCATTGCTTACATAAAGGTTTTTCTGTTATTTGATTTTTTATTATAAATATAGCTTCTTTATAAGAGTCAGCTATTTGTGTATCTATATAGTTTTTTATAAGGAAGTTTTGAACTTGTTTATTTTTATATAAAGATCTTTCTCCTAATGTAGATTCTATAAAATCAATATATTCTAACGGAGATAATTGTAATACCTCGTTAGAATAAAGTAAAAACTTCTTATATTCTCTTTTATATTTTTGTCGTTCTTTTAATGGTAGGTCTCGGATTTCTTCTTTACTAAGTTCTTTAATAATAAACTCCTTTTATAGTTTATTATATTTATATTATTCTTAACAATTAGAAAATTATTGCCCAAGTAATTTCAAACTTAACGGTATCTTCTTTTACCCTCGCAGGAAATGTTTTCATAGAGAATATATCTTCTCCAGCGTATAGTGCTGCTTCTGTATATGCAACAACTTCACCTTCTCCAGCTCTATTGCCACATTCATCAGGAATAGTAATTGTAAAAGTACAAGTTCTATCAGCGATTGCTCTTTTAACAGTACATTTTTTAGTTTCTTTTACTCTTTCGCCTTTTACTTCAGCAGTAGTTTCTTCATCAACTTTAACTGCATCTTTACTTTGAACATTAAAGTTAATTCCATAAGTAAAGTTTGCTTTACCATTTGAACCGTCTTCTTCTCCGTCTCCATCGGGGTCATCATTATCTGAATCTTCAGCAAATAACATTGTATTACTTGATAAAAATTCGTTATTTTCCCCAACTTTCTTATAATCTAAAATGTCTGAACCATTATGCCCTTTGTTACCCAAAACAAATTTATCAATAGGAACTCCTGCAGTCCATCCACCAACTAATTCAGCCATATTACTTCTTGCTGAATCCATAATTAAGTTTTTATCCTCATATATTTCTACACTACCGTCTTTTTTGAATGCTTTAACTAGGAAATGACCTTTCATTTCTACGTTATCTCTTAAATCCATTTGCTTCTCCTTTTGTTTATATTTATATTTATACTTATACTTAAAGTGATAAATGAAGTAATATTAACTAGCTGCTTCTATATTATTGTCCTCAAGATATACCCATTCTTCTTCATCTTCATCCCATCTATATACTCCACAAGTAAAATGGTCAAAAGAATTATGTCTTTCATCATTCTCGTGGAAGTTCCAATCAACCCTGTATAACTCTGCTGAAGCGGAAAATGTTTCGCCCATATAACCACCAATAATGTCCCTACCAATAACCATACAGTCGTCTTTATCATCAGAATTTCCAATATAAACTTCCAGAAATTTATTCTGAGTATAGTCTTCTTCTTTACATAAATTAATTGTTTCTTTAGTATTTGCACTTTCACTTAACATATATTCGAAACCAATCATAAAATTAATAGTTCCGTGACTTCTATCGTCTGACTCTACTTCTCCGCCTATTTCTAAATCTGTATCCCCAATTTTAATATTATGAAAATTATCAATTATACTATCATTTAATAATTTTTCTTCTTGTACTAAATCTTTAACTTCAATTTCTCCAAATTCCTCTATAATATTATTTTCCTGTGTAAATATAATATTTTCAAATTTGTTAAAATCTTGCTCTCCAACTTGCCAATTCCATCTAGCTCGATATGCGTCGGCTTTAACCATTTCACTGTAACCAGCCCCATTAATATAATTGCAGCCTATAATTAAGTCTTCTTCTCCAATATTCCATTCTACATAAGTATTATAACAATATTCTTGTTTTGTAGGATTCATATTTCTTATTTCAGTAAAACCAAATACATCACTATAAGAGATTTCATATCCAATAAACGAAGGAACTGTTTCTCCATAAACTTCTGTATATTCTATATTAAATTCACCAATTATAAATTGTACTTTTTGGTTTGTTTTATAAACATAATCTCCACCAAAATCAGCTTCTTCCTTAGTTGTTAAACCCAGAATAACATCCTGAATACTTTTCTCTTCTGTGTTCCATTTTGAAGAGATACTTTTAACTTCTGAATTTATAATATATTCATAATCTTCTCGAGAATCTTTTGATATATCATCATATCTCCAATTCCACTGCCCTCTATATACATCAGCATTTACTTCTTTGTGATATGCATATCCGTCAATATAAATATCACTACCTATATCCAATTGTTCTTTTTCATTAATATTCCAATTAGAATAAGTATTATAACTATAATTGTTTTTCAAATGATTAACATTCCAAGAAATTATATTATTATATTCTTCTTGATAATTAAGATAATACCCAATCAATACATTTCTGGTATTTCCTGTTTCATATGAACCTTTACCATTAATATTAAAATCACCAATTCTAAATACCGGCATATCCTTTTCAAAGTTATCAAAACCAAAATTATGTGAATTGATTATTGTTAAAGATGAATCATCTGCTGTTTTATTAAGCCCATCCTCATCTTCTGTAATGCTATCATTAGCAGTAAAATAAGGTGTAAAATTTACTTTCTCAAATTTATCATAAGTTCCTGTTCCTACTTCATTCCAAGTTTGTCTAAACATATCTGCTTTAACATATTCACTATATCCAAGTGAGCCGATTAAAATACTTTGGTTATCTTCATCAATAGTTCCTATATTCCTTTCATCTCCTACTTTCCACTCAACAAAAGTATTATAAGTATATAATTCAAAATAAGGATTTATATTAAATCCTATTCCAAAGTGATAGTCATCAGTAAACATATTGTCATATCCAATATAAACTGGTTTTATATGATTTGAAGCATATAAAACAGTATCGTTAATATTAAAATCGCCTATTTTTAACTTATGCTCATCTTTACTATATTCTTCTGTATCTACAGTAGAATGTGCAATATGGTCCATAATATTTTCATTTAAATCTACAGCACTTTTAATAATCCCGTCTTCGTCTTCTTTTGTGAAATCTGCTTCCATAATTGGATAAACAGTAAAATCAAAAGATTCATATTTACTATGGCTTGAATCTTTATCATCAAGATATGTCCATTTAGCTCTATATATTTCAGCTTTTACTTCTTCGTGATAAGGAGTTCCATCTATATAAGCACAACCAACTTCATATCCTGTATCCCCAAGATTCCAATTAATAAATTCATCATAACAATATTCAACTTGATTAGGAACTAAATTCCACATCATTGTAAAATCTAAATTATCTTCGACTGGTTTTAACCACCCAATAGATGCAGGTGCTGTATTATTAAGAGAAGGATAAAAAATATCTTTTCCAATATTAAAATCTCCTATCTCCGTAAATAACTCTATTCTATCATAAAGGTCATTCCCAGCATCTATTGTTTGTGTAACCGCTTCAAGACTATCATTAGTTTCCTCTGTTAAGTTATGAGATTCTAATTCAGTAACTTCCATTTCGACTTCAATAGTCTCAAAAGTTTTAGTTTGTAAATTAACCGGGTCGGCATCTACTAATTGATCGAAATCTCTTGTTCTATAATTATGTTCATAACTTCCAATCGATAAATCAAAAAATGCTTGTTGGTCGATTCCGTATATTGGCAAAGTACCGATAGTAACATAAAATTTCTTTTCTTTAACAGCACAAACAGCTTCTCCGTCAATATCAAATTCCCCTAATTTAATACCATGAGTAACAGTTTCTAATAATTCTAGTGGTCTACCCTGTTCATCTTCTATAACGCCGTCATCAAATTGTCTAAGGTATTCACTTTCTTTTTCAACATTAAAATCATATAATTTATGTTTATAAGTTTTTTCATTTTTAAATAAATTAAACTCAATATCCATATTATAATCTTCCCAAGCTGTGTAAAAATTATTATTTGAATTCTTTTTTGTTTTCCATTCAGTATTATCTCTTATATATCTTTCAACAGAATTTGGATTTTCTAATAATGCTAAATCATCTATTTCTTTTGGTTTAAAATAATTTTCCCATCTTGGACCATCTATATGATTAGAGTTGAAGCCTTTATCAAAGCTGCAAAGGCTGTTATCGGCAATTAACCAATCCCCACCTATAACCAAATCAACTATGTCTCCATCCTCTATATAATTAATATCACCAGTTTCTTCATCTACTATTTTTTCAGGTGCAATATGTCCTTTATTGTAAAGAGGTTTAATTCCAGTTTCACCTATTCTTCCAGTTAATTTATAGTTACCCGGAGAAAGTCTTGCCCAGTTATCCCCAACCCCATAAAAGTTAGTTTCTTCTATTGTATGGTCATGCGTAGCGTACAAGTTTTTATAAGGGTCTTTTCCTTCTTCCTTAAGAGATATATACTCTGAATAAGGTATTTCTATATCTTTAGTATTCTGTGCTAAGTGTAAAGTTGTTGGTCTTTTATTTTCAACATAAGGGGTTTTATCTTTTGTGCTTACTTTATAAGTATAAACTGCTTTATATCTTATTAAACAATTATTTCCTTTATCCTCTACAACCCTACCATTATAAGAACTTGAACTATCTAAAATAGATTGTCTATCAAAATTATAAGGATTAAAGAATTTTAAGTTTTCAGAAACTGTTTTTTCACCAAATTTAAGTCTGGCTGAGTACCATTTACCTTCAAAATCTCCTCTAATTCTATATGTAATATCTACATAAGGTCTATCAATAATACTATATTCTTGAAAGTCTATACTTTCTATAACTTCAAAAGTTTCACCAAGTAAAGTTCTCTTAACTTTGTTAATGGTCAAAATACCATTTTGAATATTTGAAATTTTTACTTCTTCTATATCTAAATACTGGATTTCACCTGTAGGAAGTTTAGTCTCTGGATCTTTAACAATTTTAACACTTTGTCTATCATATAAAACCACTCTACCATTATATTCTTTAACAATTCTTAGTCCTTCACCTTCAGTGCCATCTAAAGGATTATAATCTATTATTAACCCCTCGCGGTCGTCTTGATCCTTTATAACATTAAAGGATTTAACTGTACCAAACATTCCAGATTGTGCTATTTCTACTTGTTTAAGTTCCACTCTAGAATTACCATAACAGATAAGCATTGTCTCCCCAAGAGTTTCAATCTGCTCTAGACCAAAATAATCTTCCATATTTAAGAAAAGTAATCTTATAAAATTCCAGTTAAAGCCAACTGGATGAGCTAAAGGTATTACTGTTTTCTCAAATACTTCTTTATAAAGAGAAGTTTCTACTGTATATTCATAAGGAGTATTTGGATTTTCATTTGTGCCTTCTATAAGTTCGAAAAAAGAATCGCCATTTAAAGACTGAATGCCTGCCTTATTAATAATATCGTAAACAAAGAAAAAACCAGATTTTGTTCCTTTTTTTGTTTTAAACGAACCTGCTGCATTAATATATTCCGAATTTATTGACTTATCAATATCAGCCACAATACGCAGGTTATCTATAGGTATGTCTAACGCTTCATATATCCCTTTAAATTTATTAAATATTTTTTCTGAGTCTTCTATGTTATTAAAAGTTTGGTAAATTTCTTGAAGATGTATTTTAAAAATCTCTTTTCTTACTGTATCTAATCTTTTGTTGGAAGTTTCTTCATACTTTTCAATAAGGTAATCTGTATCTAGTAATTTTAGTGGTTCATTAGTAGTTTCTTCACGAATTGGCCCGAATGAAGAATTATAAATCTCTAGTAATTTTGATATTGTTTCATTTTCTTTTAAATTATTTGGAGTGATAGCATCAAATTGTAGCTCTAATTCTGTTTTTTTTCCCATTAAAAATACTCCTCATTTTTATATTATTTATATGAGGAGGTAGATATTAAGAAACAAATTCTATAGATTTAAATCTTGAGAAAACATTCCTTACTGATTTAATATTATTACTTTTAGGATTAATATTCATTACTCTTGTTTTTTCAGTAAAAGCCTCTCTTGGTAAAGGACAAAGTTTATAACTATAATAATCTTCTCCGATGTCGTTTTTAAAAATTTCCACTTCCAGGTCATCAGTGTAATCTTTCTTAATATTATCAAATTCTGTATTTTTAAATTCTTGAGCTTTTAAAGTTTCTATCTTTTTCCCGTCTAAATAAATTAGGCTTCCAGCTTTAACCAATTCACTTTTGTCTGTTTGATGGACTTTATAATAAATTAATTTACCTAAATCTTCTCTTGTATATTTAGTTCCTACTCCGTCTTCGTTATCGTGAACTCTTTCTTCTTCTAGCATTTTTTCAGTAACAACAGATTGAGCATCAATATGCCAATGAGTATGAGAATTTAATTCAAGTCTAATTATTTTTTCTGTTTTATGAATCCAATAACTTCCTACTTTAAAAGTTTCTGCTGTTTCATCATTTTTATTTTTAGTGTACATAATATTAATTTCAGTTGTCTCAGATTTTGAGTTAGTTAAAATATCTTCACTTACATTATTGGCATCCCTTGATTTAAAAGTTCCGTCATTAAGTTCCATATATAAATAATCCCCAAATCTTAAAAACCCTTCTGTGTTACAATTAGTTAAATGAGAAACATTCATCCTTCCTCTTCTAGTAACAATACTATTAACTATTGTACTTTCTTCGTATAAATCTTCAATAGGCCAATCCAAAGGCATAGTAAACTTCCAATCATCGTTATCCCCAATAAGACCAGAGTTATTATCTGTATTAGTTAAATCTGTCATTGTAGCATTAATAAAACATCCTTTGTCTGGTGCATATAAACTATCATATAAATCTACACTAAAAGAAACATCAACCTCGATACCGTAATCATCCCCAATCTTTTCATCAACAGATCTAATCATACTAGAAGTATAAAAAGTCGTATCAAAATGTTCTATTTCTCTTGTAAAGAAGCTTTTTACATTTAAAAAAATTTCTTCATTTGTTTCATCTATAGTTTGCCCAAATTTGTATTTAAAGACTTTTACTTCAAGTTTATAATCCATATAAATTGGTTTAACATAATTTAGCTGTAAAGTAATAATTTTATAATTATCCAGCATATTAAAAATAACATTTTGATCTTTATTATTCTTCTTAGAATCGTATCTTTCTTTACCTGTAATTTGATAAAAACTTGTAAAGAAAAGCTCAGGATTATCTGTGTTCTTCAAAGAATACTTAGAATTTAATTTTGCATATCCCTGTGGTCTTGAGTAAGGAATGAAACTAAAATAGATATGCCCGGGTTTATTGACAGGAGTTTCTTCTTCTCCACCCCAGATTTGAGCACTCTGAATAAACTGTTGCGCTTCACAAATTGTTTTATAATCATTTTTTGTTACTGCCCTATTTGCAGTATTACTAAATAAAGGTGCTGTTTCTCTAATACTATCTGTATCTTGTATCTCTGTGCCTTCAATATGCAAAACATTTGGGGTTAAAGTTTCCTCTATATAGAACTTAGCTTCAAAATTTTCATCAAGTGGTTCTATTAAAGCATTAGTTGCTCCTTGAGGCCCTTTAGAAGTTAAAACATTTATTTTGACTGTCATATCTTGCGATAAAGGAGTTCCTGTTCCCGCATATTTAGTATAAATATTAATATAATCTTCGTATTCCTCATCTGACATTACAACAAACGATTTTTTACCTCCTGTGCTCTGCTCTGCTAGTAAATAATCTCTTTTATTCCAAGGTATATCGTATTCTATTCCTTCTTCTTGTACTCTAGTGATAAATACTTCTATACCGTCATCTTCTATGTCGTCATTTCTTATTGTAAAATGTCCGGCATCTACCATATCCCTTGTAATAGGAACGGTAAGCTCAGGATTACTATAGATTATTTTAGGAATCGGAAGATTTAATTTAGTAGCCTTTTCCCTTTCTAATTTAGAATCTTCTGTTTCATCATTCCATCTTCTAATATTCCCCTCTTTAACAATAATTTCTATTTCGTCTTTAACATTTGTAGCATAAACACTAGCGAAAGTAAACTCAGGATCGTAAGGTTTATAACCTATTATCTCTTCAGTTGCTGGATCTATAATTTCTTCACTATAGCTAAATCTTGTTTTTCTAAAAGGAGTCTTTATTAGTTTATCTATTCTTACTGGGTCTTTCCCTTCTACCGCACAATAACAATTATGAAATTCGTTATTATGAGATCTTATAGAAGGTTTATCTTTTGAAATATCAAAAAATAAAACATTAGTTTCTGAGTTAAAATCAGAAGCATAAAATCCATCCCACCCGTCTGGCATATTAACTGGGTCATAATCGTTCTCGTTTTCTTTAGTTTCTCCTCTAAAATCTGAGAAAAAGATTCTTTTAGCTAAATATCCGTCTTTGTCGTGAGTATAATTATATCTTAGTTTTACTTCAGCTGATGAAATATCTTTATCACAAGTATAAGAAATTACTATAACTGCTTTTTCTAAAGGAATATAGAAATCGTATTCTATTTCAGCTGTATAATTATCATATTCGTCAGTTACCTCTCCGTCGTCTTTTGTTAAAGTTACAGAAGAAGCTGTAAATGTAAAGTGACTCTCATCTATAATACTTTTATTGCCGTTTGAGTCGGTAACTATAACTGAATTAATTATTTTATTAGTTTCTTCTATAAGAGTAATGAACCCCTCCTTTATTTCTAAATTCTTATCAATTTTTGTTTTAATCTGCTCATTAATAGTTATTTCATTTTCATTATAATTAATAGACTCGTTAGCGATATTTTTTATAGTTATCTCGTCGTTATAAGTTATTTCTACACTGCCTAAAGTATCGGCAATTATATCTTCATCAGCTTTAACTTTAACTTTATGGGTTATTTCATCTAGAACTACTGCCGTCTTTTCAGTATCAGGCACAAAAGTTTCCGTAATATCTATAGTATTAATAGGTAATTTTATATTATTTCCTTCTATTAAAACATTATTTAAGTCAATATGGATTTCGTCTCCATAATCTACTAAAACTAATTCGTCTATACTAATAATAGGGTTTTCAGTAGGAATTTCCATCGTAAAATAAGTTTTGTTTTTTATAAGGTTTGTATTTAGATGCTGAGTAGTTACTGGCATAGGAAAGGTTGTTCCATTGTTTTCTAAAGTTAATTGAATTCTAAAATTATTATGGGCTATATCAGTCACAAAAGTATCTATTGTCCCAATTTTAATAAAGTTTCTGAAACCACTTGATCGAGTTCCGTCTGTTATAAATACTTCTTGCCCATATTGAGAATACAAAGGGAGTTTCTCCCCCTCAACAATTTCTAGAAGTAGTCTTGGAGTCCCTACTGGTTCTTTGTGTAGGATTTTACATATTTGTCCTTCTTCTGTTACTAAATATTTATTTTTAGATAAGGAATTGCTTAAATAAACAGCAGCTAGCTTATTATTATTTTCATTAGTAAGTATTTTAATATAGGCATAAGTTCCATAAACATCAAGAATACTTTCACCGAAGTAAACATAGTTATTACCATTACTTGAAAAGTTCGAATATTTATTAAGAGTAACTTCCCCAGATTTAACTACTTTAAGTTTTATTCTATATTGAAAAGATACTTTTCTTTTATGAGTATAACCCATTTGTCTAGCATGCTTAATAACATTTCGTCTATCTGATGCCTGAGAAATAAACATTTCATTAAGCCCGAAAGTAAAGTTAGTATTACTAATAACAGTCGAGTAAGCTAATAAATTTATTAATTGTGAAACATTAGATCCTTCATATTCAGCATCTTTTATTCCAAATTCTTCAATAGCTTTTCGTTTTAATTCGTTTTTTATTTCGTCCAATTCATATGGTACTACTTCTAACATATCTGTACTCCTTTATTCTTATTTATACATTTACCTTATAAATGTATTTTAATTCTTGATTTTGTGTGTCCCCTTTTATGGTAAAATAAATTGCAATTATTATTCTATTATAATCTGGGTCATCATTTACTTCTACTTTAGTTATTTTTACTCTTGGTTCCCATCGCTCAACTGCATACCTAATATCCTCTTCTATAAGTTGAGCTATTAGTGGGTCTAAAAACTCAAAAAGATATCTGGACATTAGGCATCCAAATTCCGGATGTCCTGGTACCGAACCTACTGGTGTTGCTATTATATTTTGTAAAGATGCCATTACAGCATCGGCATTTTTTAAGACACCTGTTTTATAGTTGCTTGGTATATCTACGTAATTCATATATCCTCCTAAAATAGGTTATTTACAATATTATCTCTAGATTGTGACATACTTGAGACTATAGAAGAAAAGGGGTTTTTGTCATCAGGAACTTTTGCTTTTTTTACCTTTGCTGCAGCTTCAGCGGCTATTTGCCGTTTAACATTTAAATACTGAAAATATCTATTTTGTAATTTATTACATTCTTTTAACTGTTCTGGTGTTAAATCTTCAAAAAATTTAAAGAATCTTATGCTACCATTACCCATATCTATAGGCATTATAAATTTTGTCTTGTTTTTATCATACCATAAAAAGTCGTCTTGCATAATTGAATCCTTTAAAGGACGACAGTTAGATTCTATACATCTAGTAATATCCCTCCAATCCTTATAATCATTTAAATAATTTGTACTAACTAAATATTCACTTAAGCTATCTATCATTTCAAATAAAGGAAGGTCAGCTGGATTTATTCTGTCCGCCAGTACTTTCTTAATTACATTATTTGCTGATTTAATCATAGAATTCATACTCCCAGTAAAAGAATTTAACGCACTATTAATATATTTATTAGCACTTCCTGTTAATTTATTAGCACTACCTACGGCACTATTAAATGGGTCAAGTATATCCCCCATCAACCCAGGTCCTTTAGTGCTTAATTTACCACTTAAAGTATCGGCGAGACATATAGGAATATCACTGATTTTCGGAGCTGTAATTTTTGAAATACTCAAGTCCATATTAAAACCACTCAACTGAGGTAATTCAAACCCTATATCTGAGGGCATTCCCAATTTTAATTTAAGTATCGGTTCTATTCTATCTACTATTATTTCCCCACCTAAATGAGAACTTCTTAACTTAAGAGTTATAGCAGTATGTTTAATTGAAGCTTCAACACAAGCTGCTCCTGTTGCAAAATTTTCAAAATCTACTACATTAGGCACTTCAGGCAAAGAAGGCTTATCTATATTAGCCATAGCGGCTTCTAAATAGTATCCTTTATTTAATAATTCATTAGCATCTTCCAATCCAAATCCCATAGAAACTCCTTTTAAAAGTATTTATAAAAATTAATTTAATTTAATTACTCCTGCTTTAATAATAATACTAGGCCCTCCATTTGTTTTTTGTCCTGCTGAATATGTCTCTGTTACTGCGCCTGTTACCTTAACATCCATTGTAGCCTTATAAATTTGTGCCACTTTACCTTTGATGGTTTCTTTGTGATCTCCCCCTACTAAAATTGTTTCTTTGGCATCATATTTTGTTTCAACATCAGCCTGGACAGTTGTTCTTTGATTCATTTTAACTAAACGATTGTAATCTTTATTAACTATTTCATATCTATTATCTACAGTCTTAAACATATAGTCACCTTTTTCTTGTATTTCCCAATAAGTGCCCGATTTATGAAAAAAGTGAATCCTCTCATTTCCGGGCGAACTATCATATTCCACAAAAGAATGCCCTACAGTTTCAAAGACAGTATTATTTGGATATTTTGCTGCTGAAGTTTTTTCAAGAATCTCGTCCCAAGTTCCGCCAGTACTTGTAGGAATTCCTTTGTCTTTATTAGCATCTCTGATTTTTTTAATAGGAGTCTCAGCAAACTTTCTATTGGCAGCAAGCCTATTAATATCGGGTTCTGATAATCTTTTTTTGATGGGATATACTTTATCAGGGTCGTGAAAACCGCCAGTTGCTTTATCAGCACCAGGCCCTTGTTTTGTTGAGACCCCATAAATTATACCAGTTATAATTGGCCTATTCCAATCTCCACCGTCTAAAAATACCCATACCCAGGTTCCTTTAACTGGAACTGCCGAAATACCTATCCCAGACATTCCACCGTGAAATCCTGTGCTAACTGCTAACTCTGCCCAAGGTAGTTCTGCTGTAGGAGTTCCTATATTTTTACCGGTTCTTTTAGCATTTTCAGAATGAATTCCTAATATTCTTACTTTACATCTACCTAAAGGTCCTCCCTTTTCGCCCGAATCATCATTATCTTCTACTACTGCCCGATAAAAAACATTTTGAGTAGGATTAAGATTATGTAAGTGATCTGCATTATTTAAAAACATTTTATCTCCTTCTATTTACTAAATTTAGCTCTTGCCAAAGTTAAACGCTGTATAAAATCAGTCGGTGTAATGATGTCTACACATTCTATAATTAACCACTCACCATTAATATTTGCTTCAGGTTCAGTTATTTTTACACTATTAACAAAATCTAACTCTACTATTTCTCCAATATTAGTACTAAATTGCCCTGGCACTATCATTTCTAAAGTAACACTTTTAAAAGCATTTTTGCCCCACATCATTTTTACATTATCTTTAATATGATAATCTGTTTTATAAAAATGCTTGTTACCAGTTCCGGGCAATTTTAAATCTTTACTTCCTTTACTTCCTAGTTCCCCTAAAGCTTTCTTAAAGTCGTTATCAGTCCACTTAGCATGTTTATTAGACGGGTCAAAACTTGCTACTTTTCCTGTTGCTTGAAATGTATTAGCTTCAATAAGATTACCAAAGTTAGAACTAAACTCAAATACTCTTCTTTTATATGAGGTATTGGGAGTCTTAAGCATAAATTTATCTTTTGAATTACTTTCGCTAAAAAGTTTTTTTAAAGGTTGAATAACAAATTCTTCCCTTGTCTGGAACCACATCATATTATTATTTTTGGCTAACCAGTGTGAAACTACATTAAAAGGAACATGCAGAGGCATAACAAAATTTTCATGCTTTTCTGCTGGTTTTCCAAAGTTTTTTTTCTTCCCTACCAATAAAGGTTTCATAGTTTCATCGTGGTCTATTATTCCTACCATATCTTCTTTTTTCCAGCTCATTTCATTGTACATTTGAGTAGTAGCAATTGTTATGGGGTCGAGTAATTCTAAAGATGTTAATAATTGATTCTCATTACTTTTAGTATAAGACACTTTTATAACCCTAAATTCTTGCTTTGAAACATTTCCTTCTGAATCTGTTAAAGCCATTACAAATTTATTATCACCTCTAATAGGTAAGTTTTCAACAAGACTACTAATATCTCTAAATAATAAAGTTCCTACTATTTTAAAGTTTTCTATACTCCATTTTACCTTAAGGCTAATTATTTGAGCATTAGAAAGTTTTACTCCGTCTATAGTTAAACTAAAATCTTTTAATTGATTATCTTCTATACCTAAAACATATCCCATTAGTCGTCCTTTTCTATAATTATCTTAGGATTAATTTTATTTACGCCTTGGACGGCATCTAAAGCTGCTTCTAATTCTGATAATTTATCAACGGAAATATAATTAATATATCTGTATTTTTCATTTAAAACTACTTCGTTTTCTAAAATTTCTTTATATTTAATAGCGATCTTTTCATTACTTAAAACCCCACTAAGTAGTTTCCCTCTCTTTAACCAACTCGCCAGCTTAATATCAGCTCTTGATAACACTATATCGTAATTAACAGGCAAATCGTGCATACTTGTTATATCATTTAAAGCTAACAACAAATCCCAATAAAAAGTAGTCTTATATAAATCTTGTGATATGGCTTCTATCAAACGGTCATTTTCTACCTTAACTTGTAAAGTATATTCTGCACTTTTAAATTTAGGAGGGATATTAGCCAAAAGATTTAAAGTTGTAGTATTTCTTACATTTCTACCTAAAAAATTTGTTGATTCAAACTTAAGGTATCTATTTTTCATTAACTCCATATTTTTCTCCTACATCCAATCCGATCTATCTTTAATACCAAATTCAACGAATTTCATATTTAAAGTAATATGCTTAGGCATCATATCTATATAGGTACTGGCATATCCTTGAGCAAAGTAACTTATAGAATAACTTTCCATTGCCATTTTATGAAATTGCATTGCTTTGTCTATTATAGGGTTTGAAAATTTAATTTTATATATAAAAGGCTGTTTTAGCATTCCTGGTTTTCCGTCTTCTGAAGTTTTAGCTGGAGAACCTCCTATTTTTATATTCATAAGTATTACAGCGATTGCTGCAGATTCTAACATACTCTCAGGAATTAGTTGCCAAGTTCCGTCCCAACTTCTTGGAGCTGTTCCTTTGTAAACTTGAGTCAACATAGGGTCTAGTACAGCACCACCCATATAAGATCCCATATCTGCAAATGGTGATATGGCACTAACAGCACCTGCCATCATAGGATTGTCTGTTCCATAGCTATTTTGTGAGCTATCCACTACTCCACCTTCGGGCATCGGTAATACAAAACTTTTAAATGGTTGAGGAACGGCAGCAGGTAATGCTTCTGTTACAGATTTTGCCTTCATTATATCTGCTTCATATTCATAAGCTATAAACATTATTGACGGTCTGATTCCACCACTTTGCGGCTCAGGTGTCAATAAATTAAGAGGATACATCATATCATAACTCCTTTTAGTTTATTTATACAAGTCTACCTAAGTATGCTGTTTCCAACTCATTAAACGCCGAACCATGCAAATTAATATTGGCAGTTGGTGCTGGAGCCGGCACTTGTACTACAACTGGTGCTGGTGCCTTTTCTACTTTAGGTGCCGGTACCGGTTTTGGGGTGACCGAACTTGCAGCCAACTTTTTAGTTTTGTTATCTAATTCAACTGGAGTTTCTCTTTTAGGAGCTACACTTATTTTACCAGTTGATTTAGCGGTAGCACTTTTCTTAATAATTTCTGGGTTAGTCTGGTTAGCACTTAGACCAAAATCAGGCTGTGTTTGGTTTGCAACTTGTGCTTCAACTGCGTCTCTGGTTTCTTTTACTTCTTTTTTGTCTGTATTGCCTACCAAACCTTTTAATTTATCAAACATTCCAACAGACTTATCTTTAACAGAACTTAAACCATTCTTAGCAGCATCTTTTGTTTTATTAAATCCTTTTTTAACAGTATTTCCTATACCATCAGATTTAACTGAACTTACAATAGATCCTATACCTTTACCCATAGATGAACCTGCTATAGCATCTGTCATATTCCCAAAATCTTTAGATGTAAAGTCAAGTGAAGCACTTCCTTTAACCTTTTCACCTCTTGCCTTTTTATCCGCTAAAGTTTCAACTAACGATCCGTCTTCTCCCACAAATCCTAATTCCATTATCATATCTTGGAATCCACCTAAAAATCCTTCATCAGCTTTTTTAAGTCCCATTTTCGCAGTTTCCATATCACTCATATCACCATCACCATTAGTGTCGAATTTTAAATCCAATCCTAAATTGTTTTCTTCATCAGTAGTTCTTCCACCTAACTCAGCAATTGCATCTTTTCTACCATCAATTTTAGTTTGGTGTAAAGTTGCTTTACTATCTAAAACTTTCTTTTCTAGTTCTAATTTTTCTCTTTTCTTATTAGATTCGCCATCTGTTTTACCTTCTAATTCTTTTAATAAAGAAGCATTAGAGTTTTTTTCTTTATTAATTTTATTTAATTCTATTTGAGAAGCGTTTATCTCTTTATCAATTTCATCCATTTCCGGATATTTGTCTAACTTAGCTTTTATTTCTTTAAGTTTTTTAATTTGTCCGTCTATTTTTTCTTTCTTTTCAACTGAGTCTTTATCTTTTTTGCCTTTTAGTCCTTCTGATACCACAGTATAAGATTCTATTCTACTGTCAAGTAAATCAAATCGTTTTTCAAAATCCTCTTCTTGTTTTAATTGTACCCCAGGCTTAAAACCTTTAACTGGTTTAACAATATCTGCTAAACTTTTGTCGTCTTCTTGTTTGGCAAGACCAGTTTCTATTTTTGATTCTTGTACTTGATTTTCAGCTTTCTCTTCTTCTTTAGGTAACTCTGCACTTAAACTCGATTGCTCGTCTTGTTTAATCGGAATAGCTTTCGCTTTTTTCTTTTCTACAAATAATTTAGTACCTGCAAATATTTTATCAATATCGTCTACTTGTGGATTCATATTACTTAAATCAACTAAAGATAAATTTTGATTTTTAGCAATCTGTGCCATTGTTTCCCCTGGTTCAGAAATGTAAAACTTTCTATCGTCTTTATCTGTAGAACTACTAATTATCTCTGCTGTAGTTTCAGATTTAGTAAAATCTCCGACTTTTTGTTTTGACTCTCCTTGCTCTACCAAACTAGGAGTTTCTGTTTGTTTGGGGGCTCTTCTTAAACTATTAGATAATTCCCTAGGCATGGACTCTGCTTTAGCATTTTCTTTTTTGTCTGCTAAAGTTTCTATAAGAGAACCATTATTATTAGTTGCTCCAAGTGCCATCATTGTTTGTTGGAACATATCTAATGCATTTGTATCTACATTATGTAAAACAGCACCTGCTTTCTCATAACTTGAAACCTCTCCGTCACCATCTTTATCATTATTAATATCCTCAATTAATTCTTCGTCTTTTACAGTTGTTTCATATTCATCTTTTTCTAGATTAGTTTCTAAAGTTTTAAGTTTATTAATTTTATCTTTTAGATTTGTTAATCTTTCTTTACTAGGTTTGTCAGATAAACCAGTTAAGCTTTTAGCGATGTTTTCATACTGTTCTATTCTTGAAGGTAAAATATCAAATCTCTTATTGTATTCCTCTTTCATTCCTTGTCCGGCAGCAGTATCCGAAAAAACTTTTTTGGCTGCAATTTCAGGAGTTTCTCTTACTTCTGCTTTAGGCTCTCCTTTTATACTACTATCATTTGCTGGTTCTACTAAAGAGCTAATTCCTTCTCCTTTGGTTTCTTTTACGATTGTACTTCCTAATTTAAAACCATCTGCATTAATTTTTTCAATTTTACCTTTAGTAAACTTGCCCTCTGTAACTAATTTATCTACATTTAGTCCTTTTTTGCCAGCTTTTTTACCAGCTGCCCTTACATTTTTTCTATCTTGTTGAGTAAGAGAGTTTGGTTCCATATGCCAAGTCTCCAATTTTCCATCAGATTTATAAACATTTCTATGAAAACCATATTTACCCATAATACCTGAACTCTCTGCTATAGCAAGTTGGTTACTTTGTGCATCAACTGCTAAACCATAATTGTGCATACTCCCACCTGGTACAGCTACAGAACCATCACTTTTTCCGTGATTCTTTTTAAGCATTTCTTTATAAAGTTTAGTTTGCTCTTGTACGCTTCTTCCTGTAGAGTTAAGTTGTAATTTTTGGCCAAACTCTTCTTTATATTCATATCCCATAGCAAGTAAATTATGTTTTACATCAGGGTTAAGATTTTTAATTTTAGTGCCCTTAAAAACATCTCCTTCTTTAATATCATCCACAGAAGTGATTTCTTTCTCTTCTTGTTCTGACGGTGTTGATGCTTTAACTTTTATAGGCTCAGGACTAAAAGTAGTTCCTGATTCGTTTAATATACCGCTATCTGTAGAAACTGTTCTCATTTCTGTTTTTAGAGGTTTTTTATCTCCTGAGACTGCTTTAGTATTTTTTGCTTTATAAGAAACTTTATTGGCGTTTACATCTTTAAACTCTCCACTTGCCACTTGTTTAACAAATTCTTCTTTTGCCATAGCGTTATATTCATCTTCTGTTGTTTGAGCTATTTTATCATATTGTTCTTTTTGAGCATTAGTTAAAACAACAGACACTCCGTTAATTGTTACGGCATATCCTGATGATTTACTTCGTTCAAGTAATTTGAAAATAGCATCCTCTGCATCTTTCCCTCTTCCCTCTGCTGCTTTTTTAACTAGTGCAGTTTTATCACCTTCTGTTTTTGCATCAGTTATATCTTTTAACATACTTTCTGATAAAACAAATTCATTATAATGCACTAAACCAGCAACTTCATCTGATTTACCTTCACCAGTATATCCGCCCAATATAAATTGGTTCTTAGAAGCTTTCACTAAAGTGGCTATAGGATTATCGCTATCGTTTGCAGCTTTACCTAGCATTGATTCGTTTGCTTTAGGAAGTTTAAATTCTTGAGTTGCCTTTTCTTTATCTTTACTTAATTGAATAAGTTCGTCTAGTTTACTTTCGCTATCACTATCTAAAGATGCATTTTCTTTCATAGCCAGTAAATCTTTTAAAGTAACAGTTCCTTTTTCTAATCCTATTTGCACTTGGTCTGTATTTAAAGTATTGTACCCCATATCATCAGTCCACATTCCGTCTGCTTCCATTTTTGAAGCCCTTCCTTTGAAATCTTTTTCTTGTGCTTCTGCCGCTTGTGCTTTTGCTGTTTTACCAAAAATCATATCAGTAACTACATCGGGAACTAAGGGATTTGCTCTTAGCATATCTTCAAAAAATTGCCCTATACCTCTAAATTTATCAGCAACCCAATCTCCTATTTTAACAACCCCTGCCTTAACAGTTCCCCAAATACTTTTTCCAAGTTCTGCTATTTTTTCTACACTAAACATATTTTTAATTTCTTTAGTAAAATTAGGAAAGAATGTTTCTAGCAAATCCCATACCGTAACAATTAAACCGAGGAAAGGTACTATTTTAGCAAGAGGTTTAAGTACTTTTAAAACACCACCTATTCCTTTACCTATTTTCACTGCTCCGCCTATGCCCTTTTCCAATAAAGAGCTACCGATTTGTTTAACTTTAGAACTTACACCTGATAATTTTTCTCCCATGCCTGAAAATTTTTCACTCATATTTTCTTTAAAGGCAGCTAATTTACCTGTTGACTCTCCAAATCCTATTCCCATTTTTTCAAATAGTTTGCCTGAACCTTCTTTAAGGGCTGATACTGTAGAGCTTAATCCTTCTTTAACTTTATCAGTAATTTTGCCTACGATAGGCCCAACTTTTGCCGATACAGTATCTTTGATTTTTATTAAACCATCTTTAGCAAGCTCAGTAACTTTACCAATACCTTTTCCTGCTAGTTCTTTTCCTTTGTTCCACGCTTTTTCAAGTCCTTCTTTACCCATACTTGCTAATTCTGAAACTCCTTCATATGCTAACTTTCCTACACCTTTAATAAGTTTGAACATCCCTTTAACAGTGAAAGCCCCTATTTTTCCTACGTATTTGCCAAGTGTTTTAAATAATCCAGCACCCATACTAAAAAGAGATTTAATAGTTTTTAAAGGATTAGCCAATAGTTTTGCAATTCCTAGGGTTCCTAAAATAGTTTTAAAATGTTTTTGAATAAACGGGAAAATTTTATCTTTAATGAAGGGCCATAGTTTTTTCTTTATAAGAGGCCATAATGTTTTAATTAAATAACCAGCTGCAAGTAATTTGGAAATCATTAAAAGCATTCCGCCTTTTGGTTTATCTTTTACTTTCTGAATTACTGTTCTTGATTTTTCTTTAACTTTGGCAGCTGCTGCTTTTAATGATGCTTTATACTGATGTTTTCTATTATACTCTGCTTTTTTTTGTTCTTCAAGTGCTTCTTTTTGAACCGCAAGATTATCTTTATTGATTTCCATATTATGTCTGGTTATCTCAGCTATTACTTTTAATTTAGAAGTTTCACGCTTATCTTGAGAAATCATTTTACTGTCTAAATGTTTTTTTAATTTAGAGATTTCTTCTATAACAATATTATTTTTTGCTAAATTTCTTTTAACATTAGTCTTTAATTCTATTTCAGGTATTTTTTGATTAAGTGTTTTTTCGTTTCTTTGAATGCGCACCTCTGAAGCTGTTATTCGTTTTTGAATTTTGTCTTTTTTAAATAATTTAAACATAACTTCCCCTATAATTTACAATTATTTATAAGGGAAGTAAAGTTTTAAAATCAAGCCCAAAGTAGATTTGGTATGTAAGTGTAGTCTATAGTTTCTTTAGTTTCACATTCGGGACAAACCCAGTTATATTCTAATTCAACTTCGTCTACCATTTTTTGATATTTTTCAAATAATTCGTCAAATATCTTAGTTGGTAATTTATCTATAAATTTATTTAGTTCTCTGTGACTAAATTTATCTTGTAACTCACCATTTATTTCTATAGCGTGTATATGCAATAAAAAGTCCTGGAAAATGTACTCAACAACTCCTTTATCCATTTTTAAAAAGTCTTTTTCTTTGTTGGTCCTTATAGGGCCCATTACAAATTTTAGGTCTTTAATCTGCACTTCTTTATAATTTGCGGGTCTATAAGTCATTACTTCAGAAATTTTTACTTTTAAATCTATTTTCTTTCCACAACTTTTACACTCGTGCTCATCTTCTATAAAATTTGATATACTCTCACATCTGATATCTATAATTAATTTCTTTTGTTCTGATGCTGATAATACAATATCCTTCTCCTCTATAGCAGGTGCCAATAAAGTATCAAAAATAATTTTATCTGTTATTTCAGAATCGTCTTTTTCTAGAAGCTTAAGATAGTTTCTTTCATCTTTTGCTGTCCATTGTCTAAATTTAACTTGTTTATCTCCAATTACTGATGTGTAATCATAACCAGATTCATATATTAACGCCATTGTTTTCCTTTTATATTATATAGTAATTATACTTTAATCCCACTTAATTTATTAGCCAAAATATTTAACATAACTGTTTATCTATTTATTCTTATTCTGTTCTTCTATTGTTTTACTTAAAAGTCCAAAATAAATATCTCGTTCAAAAGGCAACATATCGTCAACTTCTTGAATACTATAATGTCCAAAATACTTCATATTGCTGTAGTATTGATATAGACTAGATAAATTTGACTCTACAGTTATGTCCACAAAAAATTTGGCAAGTGATCAAATTCAACATTATTTTCCTCGTTACATACCATGCAGTATGTTTTCAATTCAAATTCTAAAGAACTTTTCATCCCTTGAAACTCTTTATATACTTTATCAAAAATAAATGTGGGCATTTCTTCTACAAATTCCTGAAGTTCATCAAAACTGAAAGTATCTTCTACTTCTCCGTCTATAGTTATACTTTGTATATGAAGTAAAAATTCTGTAAAAGCGTAATCAATATTTGTTTCTTGGTTATCTAGCCTACTTCTTAGTCTTTCAGAAACTATATCACCAAATTTGAAAATCATATTTTCTACTTCTACATCTTTGTAATTATCAGGAGTATATTTAACAATTGAATCAAAATTTACATCTATATCATTTACTTGTTTACATTTTGTACAAGCGTATCTCATTGGAAAAGTAGATCCAAGAGATTTTTTTCTTATTTCTATAATAAGCATTTTTTGTTCATTTTGTGAAAGTACAATATCGGGGTTTTCAAGACAAGGTTTAATTAATAAATCAAAAAGCATAGTATCTGTTACTTTAGTTTCTGATTCAACCGCTATTAAATAGTCTTTTTCATTTTTAGTAGTCCAAGGTTTAAATTTATATTCTTTATCGCCTATTGTTGCTGTGTTGTTATATTCAACTTTGTATTTTAAAGCCATTTTCATTCCTTTATGTTTGTATAAATATTTATAAAGGAGAAATATATGTCAGGACCAAAGAGCACCGAAGCAAAATTAATGAATTGGCAAGATCCAAGTAAATTTAGAATTTTTATGACAGGAGCTGGTGCGGATGCATTAGAACTTCCTGACCCGGAACTTTTAACTATGGCGTGTAATGGTGTAGAAATGGCAAGTATCGCTACAACACCTATAGAAGATTATACAGCAGAAGAGTGGAGATTTGCTTCAGGTAGAACAGAAGCTTATCAGATAGCCATAACTTTTAAAGACTTTAATAACTTTGAACTATACAGAGCTTGGAGTACTTCTATTCAAAAGTTTCAGCGATGGTACCCAGCTTCTCAATATTTTAATTTAGAAATCCATACTGCCTCAGACTTTAGTATAGAAAAATTTGAAAAAATTCTAGAATTTAAAAAGTGTATATTGACTAATGTTAGTGGTCCTACTCTAAGTAATGACGCTGTTGCAAGTGTTGCAGAATTTTCAGTTCAACTTAAATCTAGTTATGTTGAAATAGAAGGAGGTAGTGGATTCCTTAAAAATATGATGGGCGGCCTAGGTGTTGCAAGTGCTGTAAAAGCAGTAGCGGGGTTATTTTAATGGGAGTTATTAATGAATTATTAGATACTTTAGGTATGGGCGCTAGGTCCAACAAATATATGGTTAATATTAATGGACTAGGAAAAAAATTTGAAGTAGGAAAAATGGGAGATACTTTGGCTAAAAGTACAACTATTCCGGGTAGAAGTTTTAATGAAGTAAGTATATGGAATCAAGGGAGATTGACAACTATAGCAGGGGATCCTGATTACAGTGGAACTTGGTCAGTTACTTTTAGAGATACAGAAGAACACAAATTAAGAACAATTTTTATAGATTGGATGGAATTCATCGGAACAGTTCAGAGAAACGCAAGAGAAGCAAACTCGCATAATGACTATATGACAACTTCACAAGTTAGCCAATTAAGTACAGTTGATAACAGCGTTACCGCTACTTACGAGTTCTATGATATATGGCCTAAAAGTATTTCTGATAGCTCACTGTCTGATGATGCACAAGATATGTTAGAGTTTACAGTAGAATTTAATTTTTCTAGTTGGAGTAAAATATGTTAGTATTCTTTTAAGAATACTTTATTGCCTGAATCATAAATTTTTCTATAACCGTTGTTAAACATATTTATGGTTTCAGTAACATCTGGATTAAAGATTTCTAATAATCCTTTTAACTTATGTTTTTGGAACTTGTTTCTAGACCATAGTATGTTTTCTTTAGGATGGAAATAAAAATAGTTAGGTGTAGTATTATATTTAAAAGTAAAGCCTGATTTTATATAAAAATTACCTGTACTCCATCTTCTATTAGCGTAAGATAAAAGACTTTTAGGTTTATATGTTTTCTCGAAGTACTTAAGCATTCTAGAACCTCCACCTTGTATAGTATAACCTTTTTTAGTGCAGAACCTAATAAGTTCATAATCTATATCTTTATTAAACCTAGGCTTACCAAAAGTCATTATAGACATTAGACTGTCTTCATAATACATCCCTATTTTTATAGAAGAGTTACAGTATCCCTGCATATGGTTGTCATCAATAAATCTTCTAGCTTCCTTAGTTGGTACTTCTTTTATACTGCATTTTCTAGCTCCTATTTTTTTATTTTTATTTAATTTATCTTCTATCATAGAAACCCATATAGACTTTTTATTTTTATCTAACCATTCATTTTCAAATATATGAAATAGTTGTATTCCTTTTTCTTCCGCTAACTCCGTCTTTCTAAGATGTTTATTTCTATGTTCTATAGGTTTATTAAACATTGAATGCTTAGAATGACCGAAGCTATGCCACATAAGACCGTTATATTCTATAGCAAAATTATGTTCTTTGGAATATAAGTCTAATTCAAGTGGTTTTATTAGTTTTCTATCGTTAATAGTAAAAATATTATTAAATTCTATGTTAATTTCCTTCTCTTTAGAGAATTTACTTTTAAAAGGTATAGTTAAATCTTTCATTTTCTTATATACAAACGAAGTAGATCTTTTATAATCTACTTTAATAGATTCTATGTCTATTTTTTCATCCCTCAAATATCTCTCTATTATGATTCTTTTATTGAAAGGTTTCCAATTTATATAACCATCACCCGTACCATTTTTTTTATTTTTAATTTCTACTATCGCTGCTCTACCTTCCTCTGAGCCAAAATATGTAGTTGCACCATATTTTACTAGGTTATTCGCTGCTCTTTTCTGAGGATTATTATAGTTCTCATCACCGTATCTTTCTAGTTTAGTTTTCTTAGCTTTTATAATACTTTCTTCGAGCATTGCAAAGTTTTTTACGCCATATTTTTCCATATTGTTTAGTTGAGTTTTTAAAGTTCTTTTATTATAGTCTACTTTACTTTTAACTTTGGGTTTTTCTTTGGCGATAGAACATTTTATTTTGCATTTATTATCGCATTTATTTTTATAACCTTTCTTAAATGAAATAAAGCTATGTTCTTTTAAACATATCACGCAATATTTGGGTTGATATAAGAGATCGTACACTTCTTTAATTGAAATATTATACATTTTGACTTTCCTTGAAGAAATCCCTTTACTTTTAGTTAATACTAAATTGATATTTTCTTTAGTAATTTTTATCGATTTTTTCTCTATGGCCATTCTGCACTTAGGCTCCCCACAAGTTACTCTGTATCCTTTTTTAAAAGAATTAAAAAGTACATTTTTACCACATACGCACTTAGGGGTACTGGTACCGTGGTATATATTATATAGTTCTTTTGTTGTAGTATTAAATTTTTTGTTTACGCCAGGTTTAGGGTTGCCTAAGGAATTAAGTAGATGGTTGTGAATGAAATTTTTGTCCATTGTTTTCCTTTTTATATAAATAACTGTAAATATTGTACAATAATATTTATAATTATAGGAGGAATACAAATGGGTGTATTAGAAGAATTAAAAACAAGTCTTGCAATGGGTGCAAGAGGTAATAAGTATAAAATTATGTTAGCTGCTCCAGTAGGGCCACAAGATGATTTTTTAATAGATACTATAGGTAAAGGTGGAGCGATTCCAGCCAAAACAATAGGACAAATCGAAATTTGGACACAAGGAAGAAAATTAATTGTTGCAGGTGATGCAGCGTTTGAAAATGCTTGGAATTTGACTTTCTGGAATACACAAGATCATGCTCTTAGAACAGCGTTTGATAAGTGGATGTTATATATTGATGATATGGACAATCACAATAGAACGGCGACTGATCATGCTTCATATATGACAGAAGGAGCTCAAATCCAACAACTTAATACAGCCGATAATGCGGTTACGGCTACTTATAACTTTTATAACTTATGGCCTACAGGTATTTCGGCAATTGATATGGCAGATGACCAACAAGATGCTATTACAGAATTTTCTGTAGACTTTGCTTACTCTCACTGGGTTAGAACAGACGCATAATCTTAATATAAGTATATGTTTTATCCTGAAGTATTTTACTTCAGGTTTTCTTTCTCTTTCCTAATGTTATAAATAATATTAAAAGGAAACTTATGCAGTACTTTAACCACAATTCAATCAAAAATTATACTATAGCTCTGTTAGATATGTTTAATGACATTCATATCCCTAGATATAATTCTAAAGGTGAGCGAATTAAAGATATTAATGTCCCTATTAAATTTGGTAATAGAGATAAAGCTTATATATTATCAGAACACGACCTAGAAAATCTTCATAATGGAAATGTTAATACACTTCCTAGAATGGTACTTGCTTTTAACGGGATGTCGAAAGCACCTCAACGAGATACCAACAAACTCCACAAAATTAACAAAAGAAAAGTAAATGGAGACCCTTCCTCCCTAATGTATGAATATCATTATAATGCGGTCGCATACGATTTTACTTTTACTATATATCTTGCTACTAGAACTTTTACAGATGCTACTATAATCATAGAGCAAATAGCTCCTATGTTTAGACCTGACATTACATTAAAAATTCAGGAATTGGACATTCAAGAAACTCCTACTTCTGTACCTGTTCAATTAGGAGATTTTGGAATAGAACTACCTGAAGATATGAGTGAAGAAGAAATTAGAATTATCGAAGTAGATTTCCCTTTAACACTAAAAGGTAATTTATATTTGCCAATTAAAGATGCTGAAATTATTAAAGAAATTGAAGTTAATATGCTTAATATTGAAAGTACCAGAAATAAAAAAGGAATTGCTTACGAGTTAGAATATAAAGATGCTATTATTACTGCTAAAAGTACAGAAGGGCAGACTGTTGAAAATATAGAAGAGATTAAAACAGAACTAGAAAATGTTATTCCTTCGTTTGAAGAAGAAAACAATTAAAAAAACTTCTTATAGTAAAATTAAAAAGGAAAAATAAAAATGAATTTAGAAGAAAGAATAGAGCAATATGATAAAATAACTAATGAGTTTACAAAAAACGAGGATGCTATAACCAATAAAATATTAAGTAGCTCACCTGAGGAAGTTATTCGAGATAGTAAAAAATTTATGTCATTATGTGATGTATTTGAAATAGATGCAGGTGAAATGGAAGAAAATATGCTTAAAGAAAAGGAAAAAACACTTAAAGCCATAACTCCAGAACATTACAAAGAAGAAATAGAAGTAACAAGTATTATTGAAACAGATGATTTAATGTTTGATTTTACTCTTATAAGAAAGAATTTAAGAAATAATATACAAAGTACATCTACTTTACTTGAGAAGTTTGGAGAAGATTTGGGTTCTAGTCACGCTGAAGATGTTTCAGGCCAAATGCTTTTAGGATATTCTGAGTTAATAAAAAGCGTAAATACTTCTATGAAATTGTTAATTGATAGCTACAGCTCTGTGGCCAAGACGCAGACAGAAATTAAAAAGTTAATCTCATTAAATAAAGATTTGGATGAGAAAAATAGTGAGGCTGACGAAACTTCAAGTGTAACTAATATAGTAAATTTTGTTGGTACGCCAGCTGAGATGTTAGCAAATTTAAAAGGTGCTAAATAGCCCTGGCGTACTATTTTTTGCTTTTTCTTGGTCATTTATTTTATATAGTTCTTTATAAATAGAAAGTTATATACCCACTATTCCTTTCAATCTATTAATTGATTTAGTTCTTTTCTTTTTCTCTTTAAGAGCAAGAACATTATAAACAGTTGAAATTCTATCTTCATATTCGTTTATCCAAGTAGGGGCAAACAAATTTTCAAATTGTTTAAGAGTATCTGACATTTCTTTTTTGCTTTCATTTTGTTCTCTTTTTTCTTCCATTTCGTTTATTATCTGAACTGTTGGGTCTTTAGGATTAATTGCTTCATCTATATCCATATCCCATTTTAATCCAAATCTTGAGTTTAAACCAGCGAAAGATGGTTCATCTCTATCTACAAAAGAATAAAAAATGCCCCCACCAAGAAAAAACTTATCATGAATTTTATTAATTATTCTTTGAACAACAATATCAATGTAATAAACTTTTTCAAGCCCTATTTTACTTGTCGTAAGGACTTTATATGTTTCGTCTGTATCTGGATTGTCATTTATTAATGCCAGTTTTAAGGCACTAGCATAATATCGTCTATAAAATGAAAATCTTTCATCATTTTCATTTCTTTGGAACTGTATTTTGTGTTTTTTACAAACAGATTCAATCCCTTGTTTAAATTCTAAGCATAAATAATCAATAATTTCAGTATAAGACTGATTGTTAATATCTACATCAACATTTAAATTGTAAAAATCTATTCCTACCATTAATTCGCCAATCTATAATTATTTAAAGTATTAATTAAATCCATTTCAAAAGTACTAAATCTTCCATAGCTTTCAAGTATTTCAAAATCTGTTTTTGAAGTATATAAACAAATTGCTCTACCTAATTCTGGTTCCCATTTAAAATTTCCTGTTCTAAAAAGTGCTGCAGTTGTATAAATTTTTTCTGTAAGAACGATGCTTATTGCTGTTTTAATACCTTTAAGACTATATACATCTTCACAAAAATCAGACCAAGGATAAAAATTCTCAGGGTCTTGTAAAATATCATTTAAGTTATCTAAATCTTCAGATACTCCGGCATTTAAGCTAATTACAGTTTTATGATTACGACTCCAATCAAATAATATTTTATACGCTTCTTCCTTTTCTAAATCAATTAAATCCAATTTATCTTTCTGAGATGGGTTTGGAACATATTTGTTGAAAATCTCAACTGTGCTATGTAATGTTTGGATTCCTTTTGCCATTGGCGACAACATAAAATGACTAAATGTATAGCATCTTTTCTCTAAATCTTTTGTATTTTTCATTTCTTTCCTTTATTTTGTATTAAATCAAAAGTAATTATTTTAATATCTTTTATATTCATTGAGTTATTATTAGTAATTGCTCTTATGCCGAATTGATAATTAATTAAACCATTTTCCAATAAATCTTTTTTATCACCAATAAATTCTATATCTGCTACAAGATTTTCATCTTCAATTCTATAATTTTTACTAATACAAGCATTTATCGAATCAATTTGATGCTTAGTATTTCTTTTTCCTTTTGAGTCAATTCCACCATTTAATTCTTTATCTTTTAATTGTTTTAATTGTTTTTGAATTTCCTCAAGAACTTCTTTTGAATATATTAAACCATTTGGCGAAATAGTTTGCTCATTTAGTTGTCTTATAACTACTTTCATTTCTTTCCTTTATAAAAATAAAAATTCAATATTATTAATAAATCTCTTTACAAGATTTAACTTTATTTGATATTGAATTTTTATATTTATTGAATATACTACCCTATGTTAAGGTATCGCTTCCTTAATGTTTTCGTTAATTTTGCGACTTGAAATCCTCTTCATCCGGCCATAGTGATATTACTTTAGTAATTGTCTTAAAAAGTTATTTTTTTAAGAATTTACTTAATTTTATTTCTGGTTATTCTCACATAATTTGTATATTTACCTATTATCCTGCCTGGATAATAGGGGCTATATTTAGCCGCTTAGTGGTGAGTAACTAGCCTTTCATCCCTTTGGACTTCACTGCAAAACCTCAATCCATTCTCGCGCATTAATAGACACATTACAGCATTAACTGCTCCATTGCTGGACTACGCGTAGACGCCTACTTTAACTCTAAACTATCTGATAACCTGTGTCTTAATTGGGCGATAATTATAATAAAGCGAACTTTTCATTCTATTTTGTAAACACTAAGTTTAAGTACTTTTTGTATTCTTTGTTATACCCTTATACCGTTACTCGACGTTATCTTTTACGATATTAATAGTTTATACTAAGATTTACTTAATAAATGATAGGAATGGAGAGATTTGAACTCATCAACCTTCGGATTTAAGTTCCGCCGCTCTACCTTTAGAGCTACATCCCTATAACTTTTAAGAGCATCTGTTTGTAAACTTCTCTTAAAATTAAGTGTTTAAGTGTTTAAAATATATCTTAATCTTTCATTGAAATCATTCTTCTGAGTAACTATACGGTGACTTTCTATAATTCTATCTTTTACTCTGTTAATAAGATTTCATAATGTAATTTATACTACTGAGTCTGTTTCAACTCTAATATTTTTAGGTAGAGATTTGTTTCTAATTTTAGTCTTACCTATACTACCGTATTCCTTATAAATATCTTTTGTTGTCTAAGTATAATTATAACATAAATAAACTTAACTTAAACAGAACCTTTAGGATATTTTAATATTTTAGTGATACTTGTTAAATCTTTTCTCATATCTTTAACTGAATATTCTGAGTTTACTGCGTTTAGGAAATTATCTAGTCCAACATTTTTAATGAACTCTAAAGAACTAACAGCTATTTTATTCCAAAATTCACTTGAATGGTATAACCATTCTTCAATTTTATCCGCTATATCATCTGTAGTGACTACTTTACCTCTAGCTATAACAGATGAACAACTATACTCTAATAATGTTTCTACATCTTTAATATCTGAAACTTTTAAATAATTAGCAACTCTTGCCTTAACCAGCATTCTATCACCCACATAGCTTAATAAAGTCTTATTATTTACTGCATAGCCTTTATAAGCATAAGGTATATTCTTTTTAAACATAACTCCAGTAACTTCTGAGTCGTTCGCAACTTTAACATTGCCTAAGTAATTCCAAGATTGATTTCTTGAGCCTTCCCAATAACCATCCGAAAATTGGCCTAATAATTCTGAATCTAATAACACCTTCTGAGCTTCGTTTTCTACTATAATTAACGCTTTGTTTGAGTTTATCATTTTGTTACCTTTTAAGTTAGTCTATACATAATTATAACATAAGATTCTTAATATAACATTAAATCCGCAAGTTTATTGATTGATATAATCAGGCTCCACCTTAACTGTATTGTTGGCTACTAATTCGAAATTTTCAATACCTTCTTCAAGCTTCTGTAAAAGGGCATTCTTAGCAACGCCAGCGATATTTAATCTCACTTGTTGGTGTTGTATTTCTGTATCGACTGTTCTTATATCGCCTAGTAATTTTTGTGAAGTTTCATCCAGTGAGTCTAAGTAATACTTGTTCTTGTTTATTGTGATAGTTTGTCTTTCAACTATTTTTGGTTCTGTCATTTGTTTCCTTTTTAATTTTTACTAAATCGCTTTTTGCTTTGATATTCATATATTCTCGATTCCAAGAAAAGAGTTCAAAGGTCATACTATCTTTTACTAAAGCGCTTAAATCCACTTTAGTGGGTTGCACTCTTAATCCTATATAATTATTTTTATAAATTATCCAATTAAACAAGATGCCGTTCTTAATAAAAAATTTCTCAAGATTATCGAGCATATACATTTTAAAGACCATATATTTTTTTATTTGAAAATTGTTATCTTGCCATTTGTCAAACATTATCTGATTAATATTGTTATCTTCACTTTCAAATGGTCTAACTGAAGCACTTGAGAAAATATTAGAAATATTTTCAGCATTATAGTTTATATCTTCTAATAATATAAACCACATTTTAGTAGACATTTATCTACCTATTCTTTGAATATTTAAATGCTCCATACCTTTTCCGTCTATGAAAGGGATAATAATTACTTTTTCAGCAGATGCGAAATTTGCTGCCATTAGTCTGTAAATATTTGTAATATTATCAAATAAAGTTCCTTTTGTATCATATCTCAATAAGACTTTTAATTTAGTAATTTCTTGTTCACTAAGGTTAATTCCTGTTACATCTTTTAAAATTTCAAATACAAAAGTGTCGTTCTTTTGTATATCTTTAAAACCGTTTTGTAATATTTTTGGTTCTGTTATTTCCTCTGCTTTTTCAGTTTTTTTCTTTGCCATATTGTTGTTCCTTTTAATATTAGTATGTTGCCAACTTAATCTGTTTATTCCTAAGTACTTGCAATCACTTGTTGCTCAGTTAGTGCTTTACCCGTAATTGTATTTCTTGCCCTTCATCAGAAACTAAAGTTGCTCTATACTCAATTAGATTATTTGCCTTCTTTTTCTTTTTTATCTGAATCTTTTTCTTTTAACTTAAGTTTAGCCATCGCTTTACCTACTAATGTTCTGTATTCGTCTCTTGCCTCTGAACTACTGCCCCAATTAGTATCAAGTGATTCAACAGCTTCATCTTGAAATTTAAAAGCAAAATCCATAGCAGGAAGCAAATTTAAGTCCAGATTTTCTACACTATAACTTAATGTTATATGGGGTTTATAATCATCAAATTCCGAAATAAATTTATATTCTTGTACAAGCGCTTCATTTCGTTTAAGTAAATCTTGTGAATTTATTTCTGCAACTAATGCATCTTTATTTTCCCCAAATAGATTAAATTCTTTGAAAGTCCCTACTGCAGTATATTCAGCTGGTTCAATTTCCTCAACTTGTGGTTTCTTAGAATAAATTAAGCTGCAATGTAAATCCGTATTAATCTTTTGGCCTTTAAGATATTTTTCTTGATATTCTTTTACTGCCAGTTCAGTTTCCTCTGATAATTTAACCGATATATAAACCCCGTCCGGAAAATGAACCTCTTCATGTTCTTCTCCGGTTTCTATATTATTTTCAGTAATATATTGTCTAAAGGTTACCATTATAAATAGCCTTTATCGCCTGGTTTAAAATGTCCTTTGTTAATATTTTTTTCCCAATAAGCTTTAATTTTATCATTAGTAGCTCTATCTGAAAGATTAAACCCTCTATTATTAGAATTTATTAATGATGAATAAGTAACATAACCACTATACTTATCAGCATTTTTCAATATTTGCTCTAATTCCTCATCTGTTGGAACGGGTTTTTTTGATTTCTCACTTATGTATTCACTAAATTTTTGCATTTTAATTCTCCTTTATTATTATTTATAGAAAGCTGTTACGAACAGCTTTCACAAATATAATTGTCTCCACCTTCTTTTTCTTGTTTTAAATAATAACTTGTTTTTACTCCTAATTTGAATCCATATAGATGCAATTGAGTTAATTCTAAAAGACTATCGGGTTTTGTGATATAAGTATTAATACTTTGCGCCTGGTCAAGCCATTTCTGCCTAACTGCTGCATTTTCAATTAAAATAAATTGATTACAACCAAAGCTTCTTTTGTAGAATCTATTATTTATTCTAAAATTTGGAACAAGAGTCGGTATTGTTTGGGTTCCTTCTTCTTTATAAAAGAAGTCGGCAATTGGTTCTATACTTTCTGTTGCATTACATGCTTTCCCACTTGTATTATGACTTATACAACCATTACTTAGTGCATATTCATGCACTTCAGGAACCTTTATATCCCAAGTATGTTCTGTTAATCCATCTGTTATTTTTTTAATTTTCATATATTTTCCTTTATTATACCTTATTGTTCTTGGGAGATTTCAACAATCTCCATATTTTCATCCAAGTCCGCGACTTGAACCCAACCCTCTGAACCATCTTTATATTTAACAAGTAATTTATGATTAAGTGTGAATTTATAAGAACTTCCATCTTCAAATTCAATTTCCCTAACAGGTTGTTTGCCATTATACCAGATTTTAGTTACATTTTTATCACCAAATCTCGTAGGAATAGTTATTCCCTTTTTTATATATTTACTAACTTTAATTACCTTCATATTTTTCCTTTATAATATTTAATACTTCTTGACTTTTAAAAAATTATTCTCATTACTCCATATTTTAAAAATCTCAAAACTATTATCTTTCGCTAATTTTATTTTTTCATTTTGTATTTTTAAGATTTCTTCTGAACTTCTTTTACTTTAAGGACATTCCCATTCTTTTATATTTGGATGACAATGAATACATCATAATAATTATATTTAATCATTTTACGCCCACTTAACTTTATATCCATTTATAAAAATGAAGTAGTAGGCACAATTAAAATCATATATATACTATATCCATACCTTCACAAATTTCCCCTGCTGTTATTTTTACTTCTATATTATTTTTTAATATAGTTACTTCTTTATGAGTAGGTATATGCTTAATGTCTCCATTTTCTAAAACAATTCCTATATATTCGGTTTTAAAATCTAACCATTGTTGGGTTTCTTCATTCATTATTTTATTATAATCTATATTAAAATCATCCATAATATTTTGTAAGGATTTAATGCCTTCATTAGTTTTAATTTCAGTTTTCATTTCAGAACAGGCGGTTGGAGCTATGGCCATCAGAGCCGCATTTCTTAAACCAGTTACTTTAATTTTTTCTCTTAATTTGTTCCATCTGTCCATTTTAGGTAGATAATCAGTTAAATTAACTGTTTCTTTATTTGCTAAATCAATTGGTAAAATACCCTCAGCCCATTTTGTTTCGTAGAATTTTTCAAATTTGCCTTTTTCCTCTGCTAATTCAGCACTAACTGAAATAATTATATAAGATAAATCATCAAATAATTTGTCTGTTTCTTCTAGTGCCTCTTGTGTATCAATAATAATTTCTTTTAACGCTAAGTAATTTGCAAAGTTAAGAACTCCAATACCCAAATATCTATACATTAAGTTTGAATTTTTACCTTCTTTTACTGGATAGTTAGCAACATCTACAGTATTATCGAGTCCTCTTACAAGAGTTCTAATTAATTGCCATTTTTGTCCTTCATCCATATAAAACCATCTTTCAAGATTTACTGAACTAAGGTTACATAAAGCAATTTCACCTGCTGTATATCTTTTAACAATTCTTTTTTCTCCATTTTCCATTGTAAATAATTCTTCATTAATTAATTCCGACGGTCGTGATGGAAGTACTATCTCTGTGCAGTTATGTACCAGTATATCATTTGCATAAAAATTATGGTTATCTTCTACAGTAATATCATATACAGGCATTTCCTCTTCTAAATATTCTATTTTAATCATCTTTTTTCCTTTATTTTATTTATATTCTTTAACATAAACCTTGTTGCCTGAATCATATATTTTTCTATAACCATTATTATGCATATTTTCTGCTTCAGTAACATCTGGATTAAAAGTTTCTAATAATCCTTTTAACTTATGTTTTTGGAACTTATTTCTAGACCATAGTATGTTTTCTTTAGGATGGAAATAAAAATAGTTAGGTGTAGTATTATATTTAAAAGTGAAGCCTGATTTTATATAGAAATTACCTGTACTCCATCTTCTATTAGCGTAAGATAAAAGACTTTTAGGTTTATACGTTTTCTCGAAGTACTTAAGCATTCTAGAACCTCCACCTTGTATAGTATAACCTTTTTTAGTGCAGAACCTAATAAGTTCATAATCTATATTTTTATTAAACCTAGGCTTACCAAAAGTCATTATAGACATTAGGTTGTCTTCATGATACATTCCTATTTTTATAGAAGAGTTGCAGTATCCCTGCATATGGTTATCATCAATAAATTTTCTAGCTTCCTTAGTTGGTACTTCTTTTATACTACATTTTCTAGCTCCTATTTTTTTATTTTTACTTAATTTATCTTCTATCATAGAAACCCATATAGATTTTTTATTTTTATCTAACCATTCATTTTCAAATATATGGAATAGTTGTATTCTTTTTTCTTCACAAGCTTCAGTTTTAATAAGATGGTAGTTTTTATTTTTAAATTTATTAGAATGCCAATATAAACCATTATATTCAATGGCAAAATTATATTCTTCAGAATACATATCTAATTCATAAGGTTTTATTATTTTTCTATTATCATATATAAATAAATCCTTAAATAGGGCCTTCATATTATCTGACACCTGTCTACCTATTCTTGAAACACTAGAAGCATAAAAACTCATGTTTTTAAAAGCATTATAAGTGCAATTAAAATATTCACATGCAGTATAAATATCAAAATTTTTATTTAATACAAAGTGTTTAATTATAAATGTTTCATTAAAATTATTTAAATTATTAAAATGTTTTCTGGAAGAATTTTTATTTCCACTAAAATCTTTTTTAAAAGAATCTAATTGAGCATAACTAGAAACACCATATTTTTCCATCATAGTATTATGAATTTTCTCTTTATTATTATAGTTTTTATCACCATATTTTTCTAATTTAGTTTTCTTGCTTTTTTCTATATTATTATAGTTTTTATCACCATATTTTTCTAATTTAGTTTTCTTGCTTTTTTCTATATTATTAATACTTGACTGATGGGTATTATTAGATATCATAGTATCTTGTGCTTTTTTTCTTGATTCTTTAGACTGTGCTTTTTTAATCACCTTATTATGAATAGTCTTATCCTGAAAAACACTTACATATCCGTACTTTTCTAACATTGTTTGTTGAGTCTTTTTAATTCTATTAAGTTTACTACATTCTTTACAAGTTTTATTATACCCTTTATTTAATGAAATAAATCGTTTTTTATTGCCACAAGAACATAAACTATCATTATTATAAAAGTCCCATATGAACTTACTAGGTTCTTTCATATAATTTTTTTCTTCTAATGTAAAAGTGTGATTATTATATCTTCTGCTTTTTTTATTCCAAATAAGATCTATTTTTTCTTTTAATTCTTTTGTCATTCTTTTGATATCCTGGCAATTATTTTATATTTTACTAACTTTGGGCATTTATTCTTTTATATTTAATTTATCTGTTTTAAGCAATTCTTTTGCTTGGACATAACCCCTATTTTCAGTCCATATTTTATGTTCGGGAGTACAAACAATATTTTTACCCGTTTTTTCATCAATAATTTTCATTACTCTTGTTTTGGGGTTTGTCATAGCAAAATCTGTAACTATTTTATATTCAACTTTTTTAAGTTTTGTATTATATGATTTCACTTTGTCGCCTATTTTAATGTCCTTAAGTTCTTTTGTCCCTTTTTCGGTTTGTACTTTAGTATCACCTTTTAAACATAAATTTGAACTACCAATATATCTATTAAGCATTGAAGTGTTATTAACATTTTCTTCATGGAACAAATATATATTACCAGTTTCTGTTCTTTCTTTCATCATCTTTTCCCAAAGATCTCTCGCTTTAATTTTTTTCTTTTTGATATTTGTTTTATTACTGTACATTTCATAATTTTTATTAAATTCTTCTCCAAATACACCAACCAATAACGGAGTATCTTTAGGGTCAAATAACCACACTTCTTCATCCATTTCAACTGCATCCAGAAAGTTTTGATTCATTTTCATTGCATATTGTAAACCTCTTGCCCTATTTTCATCAGTACCACCATTACTTTTAAGTGATAAAATATCAGTAACATCTAAATGCCACCAAGAGAAGTAAATTGCAAGGGCACCTTGCCTTTTCCCGCCTTGATTCCAAGCTTTCATAATACTTTCAAAGAATTTCATAAATGGTACAGGCCCAGAACTATAACCTTGAGTTCCTTCAATATAACTTCCCCCAGCTCTCATCGCTGTAATATCTAATGCTGTTCCACCTTTAAATTTTGAATAAATTCCCAGGTTTTTACCAGTATCTAAAATATTATGACTATCATCTGCTAAAGTATTTAATACACAAGAACTTAATTGCTGCCCAGGAGTTAAAGCATTTAACATAATTGGAGTAGCAACAGTATATTGATGTTGTGAAATAGCATCATATAATTCAATCATTTTTTGAACTCTGTTATCCTTTTCGTCAATAGTAAGTGCAATAGCAACTCTCATATAAGATATTTGGGGTAATTCTAATTTATTTCTTTTACTATAATTAAGACAATACTTATCAAAAAATGTTACAAGTGCTTTATAATTAAAAATTAAATCTCTTTCAGGGTTAATTGCAGTATTTAATTGCTGTATTTCATCTTCAGTTAGTTTATTAACTGTAAATTTATCGTAAATTTTCTTTTCAATCCCTTTAGTGAGGATATCTTTTAATTCTGGATAAGTATTATGGTCACTTATGTTATAAGTTTCTTTATAATATTCAAGTAATTGTAATTTTGCCGCTACTTCTTCCCACATTGGATTAAGCATACTGATTTTATTAACTGCAGTAATGATTAATTGCTTGTACATATCTTTAATATGAATTTCTTTATGTAATTTAACCTTAGTATCTCTGAGTAATTCCTCTTTCATATATTGATTTGGGCAAGACCAATCAACTACTTTATCTAATTTCTTTGGATGGAAAGGTTCTTTATGTCCTTTCCTTTTTATAATAATTATTTTTGATGCTTTTATTTCTTCTTGATTTGAAATATCAATATTTTCCTTATTTTCTACTGCCTGAGACAAAGTGCCTAAAGGCACTTTGTTATATCTTTTTGCTTTATTCTTATTACTCACTTATAATCCTTTTGCTCTTGTATATGATTCTAATTTACCGTCTGGTATATCATTTTTCATAATACCGATTGAATAAATTGACATATCTGATTCTTGTTGCGCTACATTAGATATATTTAAATCCTTTTCGCCTTCAAAATATTGAACTGTATCTGTTTTAATAATATTAAATGGTTTTGCTACACCTATTGATGATAGTCTATCATCAACATAATATTTCATAAAATCTTCTACAACTCTTTTAGTCAATGTTGGTATATCACCAAAACTTGCTAAATAATCATAAAACTCTAATTCATCTCTAAGTACATCCAAAAATGTTTTAGTTGCCATATTACTAAACCATTTAGAATTAATTAACTCACTAAATCCTTCTGATTTTGTTTTTTTGAGTATTTGAATTGTTCCCGATACCATACTTGTATGAATATCTTCATCAAAATTAATTAATTTAATGATTCTTGTAGCACCTTGGATTTTATTATTATAATTATTGTTAATAACATAAGTTACCAAAAATGATACATAAAATTTAACACCTTCAAGTGCTAATATACCAACAAGTAATTCTAAAATTATTTTTTTCTTTTCAGTTTCATCGCTAATACTATCAATATTTTTAACTCTTTTATATAATTCAATTTCATTATTTACTCTTTTTTGAATTTCCGGATAATCAGCAATTCTATCAAATATTGCTGAAGCATCACTAAAAATACCTCTTAATATATGAGAGTAAGATAAACTATGAATTAATTCAAAATAGCCCTGTGTCTTAAACATCGCTTCAAACTCAGGATTTGTGCATAAACTAGCTAATATTTCTTCAAGTCCACTATTTTGAGCAGAGTCCATTAATGTTTGAAATAACCAAACCCTAATCATAATTTCCTGAATGTATTCAGGCATTTCAAAAAATTTAAGTGCATCATTTGTCATACTTATTTCTTTTGGATTCCAAAAAGCATTTCTTTGTTTTTCTTCCATCGCTACTGCAAATGGAAATTTCGGATTATCGTATCTTTGGAAACCTGAATAGGAACCGAAAAATATTCTTTCCTTTGCATTCTTTGGTACTAAATTTTCAGTGCAAAGAATTCGTTCACATGAACTGCCCATATTCTACCCTTTACTTTGTTTAATTGAAATACCATTTGGGTTATAATCATCTGCTAACTCTTTTAACATTCTTCGTCTGTCGGCTTCTGTTTGCTTTTCAATTTCTTCTTTTCTATCTAAATACCTTTTCTCTTCAATATAGTCTTCAAAATTATGGTCATAAGCATATCTATTCGTTTCATAATCTGTTAAAATTGTTTTAATCATATTTTCTTCTGGCTTCTGAAATGTACATTTTTTATTTTTAATATACATCTTCTTAAACTCTTTCTTGTTGTAACTTAATATTTTGCCGCCAGTTGTAACACCATCTTTATCGTACTCAAAAATTATTGACCTTTTTGAATCACTCTTTACTAATAACACTATCTGCTTCGTTTCTTTGTTTTTATAGAACAACCTAATTTCCTTATCTTTTATATTATTTATATTATACTGGGTTTTTACTTAATTACTTCAATAAGTGTTCTAACACCAAAACCTGTTGCACCTTTAACATTACTACCAAAACCTTTATCTACAAAACTAGGCCCTGCAATATCAATATGAATAAATTTATTTTTATTTTTCTTTTTAACCGCTTCTGTTAGAAATAATCCTGCTTTTTGACAACCCATTGTAGGAGTTCCTGTATTACTTAAATCAGCAACATCATCTTTCACACCATCTAACATATATTTATGGAAAGGAGCATCTAAAAATATTTCACCTTGTTTATCTCCAGCTTTTTGAATTTTTCTTTTTAATTTATTGTTAAAAGAAACTAATCCTGCTGCTTCATTTCCAAATTGAGCCACTGCACTTCCGGTTAATGTTGCTATTGAAGTCATTGTATCAAACTTTTTATTTTGTTCTTGTGCTAAACAGATATTATCAAAAAGTACTAATCTTCCTTCTGCATCTGTGTTATTAATTTTAACAGTTTTGCCGTTTTTCATTGTAAGAATATCGCCTGGTCTGTAAGCATTTTCATTAATCATATTTTCTGCTAATGCAATATAACAAATAACTTCTGAATTCCCACCATTTAATCTTAGGTATTCCATTAAACCAATAAGGGTCATTGCTCCTGCTTTATCTGCTTGCATTTTTACCATTGAGTTTGTTGGTTTTATTGAAAGTCCTCCTGAATCATATGTTAAACCTTTTCCAACAAAAATATGTCTTTTTGTATTTTGGTCTTGATTTTCTGGAGTATAAGTCATTTTAATTGTCATTGCTTCTTGATTACTTGCAGCATTTACCGCTAAATGACCATTCATATTTAATTGTTCTAATTTATCTTTTCCATATAATTCAATAGTAATGCCGGAATTAACAAAAATATCTAAAACTAAATCTAAAACATATTCAGCATTTGCAATATTTGGTGGTGTGTTTACTAAATCTCTTGTAAGGTATTGTGCTTTAATAATATTTCTAGCATTTGCTAATTCAATTGCATTAGCATTATATTCAATTTCTATTTTTTTATAGTTATCTTTTTTCTTAATACTGTATTGATAATCACCTAAAATAGTTCCTTCAATAAATGCTTGTGAACCGTTCGGAATAGTCATTTCTATTTTTTTAATTTTTTCATTAATACAAAATTGAGTTACTTTAAATCCAAGAACTCGCCAATCTTCATCTGTTTTAGTATCTTTTGTTCCGACTACAAGGAACAAACCTTGTTTTTTTATTCCTGTCTTGTTTTTTTTAAATTCAGTTATAAGTACTTTTTTCATTAAGAACCCACAATCATATCAATTAAACCAATTTCCATTGCTTCTTCAGGGCTTAAAAATTTATCTCTATCTGTTAATACACAGATTTCTTCATAAGAAGTTTTGCCTTTTGTATATTCCGACATTTGTCTCATAAGTTTTTCTTGTAAATATTTTGACTCATTATAATCAATTTCCATATCTTGGAATTTACCTTGTGTTCCGCCTGCTAATGAATGAATCATAATTCTCGCGTTTGGCATAGCACTTCTTGTACCTGTTCCTGCTGCTAGGATTTGATTTCCCATACTCATTGCAATGCCAGTACAAATTGTATTAACTGGAGTTTTAATATGACGCATAACATCAATAATTCCGTTACCAGCATAAATACTTCCGCCACCACTTGAGATGTACATATTGATTTCTTTGCAGTCTTCTTTACTATCTAAGTATAATAATTGTGCTTTAATTGTTGTTGCTAAATCATCACCAATACCATTTTCCAAAATGACAATATTTTCCTCAAATAGCTTGTCTATCATTGTATATTGTCTATCACTTCTTCCGTCTTTTTCTGCCACATTTGGTAAAAATATCATTTTTAATCCTTTAAATTTTGTTATATTTGTGTTTTATATTGCTCTGTATTCTTGAGCTGTAAGTATATCCATTCTTAAGTTTTCCACATCTTTTAAATCCAGTTTTTCAAGTGATTTCAGAAGATAAGTTATTTCTTTTACGGTGGGATATGTTTTTGATTTGTGTGCTTCTTTGATATTAAATTTTGAATCAAAGAATACTATGTAGTATTCTTCATCCATTTTTTATCCTAGCATTTGTAAGATTAAACTTGTTTGCTTTCGAACTTTTTTCTCAAAACTTTTAGTACTAATATTTAGGATTCTAGCATTATCTAGCATTAAGTCTAATTGTGCTTTTCTTTTTTCAAGATTTGTTCTTTGTGCTGTTGTAATTTCTGTAACAGTTGCCGTCTCTTGAGTGGTTTCGATTGAGTCCATAAATGATTGTAATCTGTCTCTATTTTCAAAAGATTTAATTGCGTCCTTAATTTTTAAACCTTGGGGTTCAATAATTTCCTTAAGTGAAGTACCTGTCTGTTCTACTTCTTTTGTAATATTTACAAATAAATCATTTAACTTTAACACTGCTTTTTTAACTTCTGGTTTTGAGGTTATTTCAGCTAGATATTCATTAAAAATATCATTAACTTCATTAAGTGCTTCTTCCTCAGTATTATCTTCTGGTTCTTGAATATCTTTATCTGCTTTTGATTTTGTTTCTTCATAATCATCTACTAATGAATCCCACAGCGAACCTGGAATTAAACCTTGTAGATTATTCATTCTGTTTTTAATAACATTAACTTTATAATCATCTTTTATAAGAATTCCAACTAAATCACATTTTAACATAATTTCATTTGTAACCTCTAACTCATCTTCTAATAATTGTATTTTATTTAATTCCATTTTCTTTCCTTTTATTGTTTATATATTATAACATTTTCTTTCTTAAAGTCTTATTAATTTTAAAGCATTCATTAGGGATGTAACATTTTTCACCATTATCAAACATGATGTAAGAATCATTCTTACCAGTTGATAATATTCGACCAGTTAAATCTTCTATAACATCATATTTATTTGGGATAGTAATTATTTTAGTCACGCTCAGACCCGTTTTTGTTTTTTTTAGAAATTACTCCATCATCAACTGCATTAAACATATCAACTTCTGCTTTATGCCCATCTTGTGTAGTTGTACTAAAAACCTCAACTCCTTCTATTGATTCTAATCTTTTATTAAAATCATTTATATCATTTCCTCTTTTTAAGATCATAAATTCATCTCCACCAATTCTAAAAATTATACTATCTTCAAACTTTTCTTTCAAATCATTAGCAACTTTTTGAATAAATTCATCACCCGCTTCAAATGAAACATCTCTATTTAATGCATGCAATCCATTTAAGTCTACCATTGCCAATATAAATCTATGTCCGAATTCTTTATAGGAGTACCACATTTCATCAAATCTATCATTAAAATCTGATCGTCTTAATAATCCTGTCAAACTATCATACTTATAATTTTTGATTATAAGTCGCAATTTTTGTACTTCCTGTTTTAATTTTGTATTTGTCTTTTCCAAATACTCATTCTTTTCCTTCTGTGTCATATTGATTTCCTTTTAATTTTATTTATAGAAATGGCTATGATAAATTCATAGCCATTTCTTTCATTTCTAAACATCTTTCAAGTGTATCTGTTGTATCTTTGTCGCTTCTAAATTCAATAAATCTTGGATGAGATAATGCGTATGTTTCAGATCCTCTTGCTTTAGTAATATCATTAAATTGAACTGTAAAAACTTTTCCAATATAATTGTTTCTATTATTGTTAATTTCTTCAAGCATTTCATCAGTAAAACCTGAAGTGCTTCCTTTAATTGTTCCTTCATCATTTTCAAAAACTAAAGAACCGAATGTTTTCTCCCTTTTAGTACCTGGTGTTCCTTCAATAAAACCTACTACTCTCATTTCAGCATCAATCTCAAGTTTTAATTTTAGTTGCGTTTTGCTAGTTCCATCTTTATAAACATTTCCAAAATCTTTAAGAATTGCTCCTTCTAAACCTTCTTTCATTTTTTCTGAAGTAAATTCATAAGCTTCTTTAAGATTATTTACATTTTTATGTTCTATAACTCTTATTTGATTAGAATCAACTCTTGAAATAATACTTTTCAATTTTTCAAATCTTTCAGAATAAGGTACTTTAGGTAAATTTTTCTTATCTTTTAATCCAGCTAATTGATAATCTCCAGAAGTTACAAAATCCCAAACCTCAAAAACTATATTTTCATAAGGAACTTTATCAGAATTAAGTAATCCATTACCTAAACTTCTTGGTAAAATATATTCCTTATTATTTGCTTTATGTTCATTATAATTATTAATTAATGTTTCAGCATCGTTTGTACCATTCTTTTTATCAGCTTTTTTCATTTTAGGTAAGACTAATTTTAAGATATCTTTATCACAAATTACTGTCATTTCACCATGCAGGTATCCTTCTTCAATATTCTTTAAAACTTCTTCCAATGAAGGATATGAATAACTTTCACCACTTCTTGAAATAAATGATGCAGAAGTTCCTGTAGTTGAACATTCTCTATATGTACCATCGGCTTTTAATTCAACAATAGCAGGAAAAGAAATATTTTTCTCAATGTTCTTCTTTGTTCCAATATCACATCTCATATAAATTGGTTTTGTTATTAAACCTTTCATTACTTTGTTGATGTTTGTTCTACCCATATTAATTTTTAAATCTCTACCTAAAATTAATTTGATAATCTCTCTATCTGCTTCTGACATATCTTCTAAAATATCTTCAACTAATGCTATTGCAGCATTTCCAGTAACTTCTCTTCTTGCTAGTTTTTCTAATCTATCTAAACCATCTGATAAATCTCTTCTATTTTCTGAAGTACCAGCTTTTACATTTTTCATTGTAACACCAAATGAATATACTACTTTATCATAAGTCATTTTAAGTACTCTTCGCACTAAAGTGTCTGATTTATAAGCTGTTAAAGTAGCTATTTTGTCATTAGTTGAGTTTGTTTTGTTAATTTTCTCTATAAAGTTTGTGATATTTGTCATTTGTTTCCTTTTTTGTTATATATAATTATAACATAATAACCTTATGCTAAAATTAATTATTCAATCTTATCTTGTGTTAATAATGGTGCTGGTGTTTTTGCTTTTAAACTTCTTCTTAATATAATCACTGGTTCACTACATATATTTATTAATCCTTTTTCCAGAAAACCAGAATCAGGATTAAATCCTTGTTCTTCAAATAATATATTACAACACAAGTTGAATAAGTTACTTCCATCTACATCTAAGTTTTTAGTATCTAAAAATCCCATACATCATCTTCAGTGAAAAAGTGTGTATAACCTTTTGCCAATTCTAAAGCTATTTCTTTTATTAATTTTTTATTTGAAAGTATTCCCATTTTTTTTATTCCTCCTCTTCTATATCACAACAATATTCTGCATCAAACTCATTATCATATTCACATCCACATTCATCACAAGTGTATACATTTTCTTCATAATCATGTTCTGATTTTAAAGCATCATAATCATTTGGTCTCATTTCTTTTAAGATTTCTGAAGGCCAAAATCTAGTTCCTGCTATTGTAACTTCACCTTGTTCATCTAATATCTCGTCAAATTCACTATCTGAAATTTCTTTAATTATTGTTGATTCTGTAACTGTTGCCATTTTATATCCTTTTTGTTATATAATTATAACATTAATATCTTTAAAACAATATTAAATAAAGTATTCTGGATTAAGCATTTCAAATATTTTTAAAGCTTTTTCCAAATTTTGAGATATTTGGATGTTAAAGTCAGCTTTTTGTGCAGAAAAAGCAATAACACAAATATCATTTTGAATTACTGGAATATCATATTCTCTTAATTTTTTTACTGAAAAATTAATAATTCTATCACTAATATCATTATCAAAATTAATCAACTCAAATAAGAACTCATTTATTATTTCCGTTCCTATTAAATCTACAAATAATCTACTATTTTGATAACCAGCTTGTGTGTAAAAATTCATAGGAAATATTCTGGATTTTTTCTTTCAAATAACGGTACAAAAATACTTTTGAAATCGTTCTTTAGTTCCCTTAATAAAATTGAACGCTGTTTGGCAATTGCTTTTTCTTGTTCTCTAAGTTTTTTATATAAATTCATTTTATTATAAATCTCTATATTTTCTTGAAATAATTGAAGAGCTTCTTCCTCAAATTCAAAGGCTTCATTACTTTGAGCTACTCCAAATTCAGCAGGTCTTGTTTCATTAGTCGCTTGATATTCTTTAAATACTAAGTGCATATTTTTCCTTTTTTCTAAATTATTCCATAAACCGAGCTTTATTTCACATTCTATACAAATTTTATAATTATGTTGACTTCTCCAATTATAAGTAAATGAAGTATTTTGTTTTTCTGTATTACAAACTTTACATTTATAACTCTTACATTTTGGTATAAACATTTTCTTTTCCTATATAAAATATTCCGGATATTTAATTTCAAAATCACTGAATGTTTTTCTGCCGTATTCTGTTAAAGTAATCCACCTATCTTTTTTATCATTTATTTTTATTTCATTATTTCTAATAAGATAACCTTTATTTTTAAAAAATTTCCTCATTGCCGCTTTTGTTAAAAGTACATTTTTATATTTTCTTTTGAACATAAATTATCTAAATCCAAATCAAATTCTTTTCTTTTATATAAATTATCTAATAATGTAATAAGTTTTAAATTAAATCCCATATTCTGGATAATCCTCTTCAACTTTTTTAAGTGTTAAGCCATTGTAATTTGTACAAAGATAATCACTAACCATCGCTCTCACCAAATCTTCCGGACTTTTTAAATTATTAATTAAATGTCTTCTAACCAATAAATTCATTTCAACCGTTACTTTTGGACTTCCAAATTCATTTGCATAAAAACTTGACGAGATTTCATTTTCTCTTACTGTTAATTCTTTTAAATAAAAACTTTCCATTAATGGTGACAAAGCTAAATCTATCGTTGACATCTTACTCTCCTTTATAAAAGTCTTATTTTACACTAAATATAAAACTTGATTTTTCATTCCCTACAGTTGTAGGAGTAACTCCATTCCATTTTTTAATACTTTCTAACTTCAGTAATTTATCTGTAACACTTTTTGAAACAGTTTTATTTGCATAAGCCTCACTATCAGCTTTAATTTTTACAGCTTCTGCCTCACCTTTTGCTTTAGCTATTACAGCTTGAGCTTCGTTTTCCGCTTTCTTAACTAACTCAAGACTTGCTAGGGCGGTTTGTTTTGCGACTTGAACTTCTAACATTTTTTGGGTAATTTTCTCTGGTACCAAAATGTCTTTTAAATTAATTCCTACTAATGTAAAATATGGGTTTTTACTATATGAACTTTTTAATAAATCCGTTAATGTTTTCTCTACTTCTGCCCTATGGTCCATAATTGTATCTACACTAAATTTAGAAATTGTACTTTGAACAGCTTCTCTATTTACTTGAAGGACTTTCTTATAGAAACTGTTTTCAAAATCCCCATCTTCTCTGTACATTAAGGGCAAATTTTCTGCATTCGGTCTAACTTCAATACTTAATGCCAGCCCTACCGGAATACCTTTCTTATCTAAACCTTTAAGTGGCGTTTCATATTGTAAAAGCTCAGTGTCTTGTTTTCCCGATTCTGACTTACTATAATTAATTAAAATAGGTCTAATTGTCTTAATGTCCATTGTCTGATAAATTGGCACAAAAATGTGATAACCAGGTTGAACTGCTTGCATATCATACTTAGTTCCTGTTTTCATAATACCTCTATCTCCGTCATTTACAATTGCTACTCCAGTTTTAGTTGCTATCATAATCCCTAAAATTAATAGTAAAGTAAACATTGCTCCTGTTATATAACCTAAAATTCTCATTTTCTTTCCTTTTTTTATTATTACATTATCTAAATGTATGTTGTTTAATGTTCTTATTTGGAAATTTTAATACCCAAATAATCCAAAACTTGATTTCTTAATAGTAAAATTGTATTTCTCTTTAATAAACTATTAGTTTTTAAAAGTAAGTTGCCTTACTAAATGGTAGTCAAACATGCTATATTTTTCTACTTTAAAACATAAAGCCATATCAAATAATTCTAGTTAATTTAATAATTTCTCCTTTTCTGTATTATATCACTTTATTTTCTATCATTAACAATACTATTAAAACATAATCGTCACTACAAATGTGATTCCAAATGTCTGTACTGCCCTGTTAAATAAATTTTCTGTTATTTTAATCTTTCTTTTTGTTTTAATTTCTTAAGATAATCTCTGTTATCTTGAACCTGTTTTTCTTGAATTTTGATTATATTTTCAAGTGCCTTAATTTGTCTTTCATTCTTTTCTCTTTCTGTCTCCATTATGCGCCCACCATTATTTCTCCTTCTTTAGACTTACAAATTTCCATAATTTTCCTCATTATTTTTGTTTGTCTATCAGTTACTTCTTTTCTCTCTTCTATCAAATATTCTATTAATTCAACAGTATTCTTAACGTATTTTTTAGTTGGTCCGTCTATAACATTAGATAATCTATCTAAAAGTTTAAGCGTAAAGGCATATCGTGACATCTTTTCCATTTTATCTTTAAGATATTCATTCTTACCCATTAATTTACTCTGTTTTTTATCGCTTGTTAATTCAATAACTATACTTGAAACTAATGGGCCAAATTCCCTTTCTAGTTCATGATAAGTCGTTTCTGTGTCCTCTAAAGTATCATGAAGTAATGCAGCACATTTTAGCTCGTCTATATGTTTTGAAGTTCCCTTATATTTTTGAACTAATTCCATAACAATAATGGGATGCGTTACATAAGGCAATCCTGTACTTCTTCGTTCTTGACCTTTATGCTTTTCCGATGCAAATTGAATTGCTTTAATTACTAACATTTTGTGCCTTTATATAATTTTATAATAAAATAAGATGAATATCTTTCTTTAAAAAATTCTTTCTAAATTTAAATATTCTCTTTCTTACTTTTTTTCTTTAATTTGTTTAATAAGACTTATGCACTCATTTTCAACATATCTCAGATCTTTAACTGTATCATCTGCGTCTGCAAAATCTCTCCACATTTGAATTCGTAAAGATGCAGCGTTTCTCAATTTTTCATCGATTTTATTATCTTCTAGTAATTTTTTAGTAAAATCAATGTCTGGCGCGTCTCCACAATGACCGCAATCAAAACCAATCCATCTAATTTTATCTGGTGTAGAAATTGGATAACCTGAATTTCCACCAGTATAAGTTATCCCGCCGTGACAACTTAATTCATCTTCATTTATTTCTACATTTAACGGAACCGCCACATACCCCATTCTAAAACCTAGGGATTTTTTAATAGCAACAACATATTGAATTCCTTCACTAGCATCAACTTTTTCTATAATCATTATTTTCCTTTTTAATCTCTTAATTCTGTATATCCAAAAGCATCAACCATGAATGAAGCTCCTCTTATTTGAATTATATCACCAACTGAGGTACTTCTACACCCATCTTTAAACTCATTTGCCACTTCTATTCTTGAGTCTAAATACCATGCATTACTTAAATTCTGAGTAATACTAAAAGCTGTTTCATATGGGTTTTCTCCTTTTTGAATATCTATATCACAAACTTTAATATAATTATTATGTTTTAATTGATCCATTGCGAAATCAAATCTTTCTTTTTCATTATATATACACATCATTTCTCCAAATTGTTCTCTTGGTAAATGTCTTACAGTAACTAACATTTTAAGTCCTTTTGTTTTATTAAATAATTATAACACTTTAACCTTAAACTAAAATTAAATGTAACTATGCATACCAACTTCTGTAAAATGTTTTATTTTCATCTTTATTAATTTTGTTGGCACTTCCACAAGGTCTTTTGAAACTGTCTCCATTTAATCTTACAGTAATCTCTTCACCTCTAAAATCATTTGCTACCGGTTTAACATTTTCTGATGCCCAACTTGTAGTTTCCACGCTTTCATAACTAATTAGTCTAACTTTAATTGTCGCTGCAGTTTTCTTTTCAGTTACCTGATAAAAATCTAAGTTAGTTTGTTCCCATCCCCAAGAATAACAAAATATATCTCCAACTTGAACATTTTTAGCATCTTCTGTTTTTTGGAGTTTTTGCTTTGCTTTTCTCTCTTTTTCTTTTACCTCGTTTGAAATTTTATTATTGTACCATTCTAAACAATATTCCAACATTCTATCTTCATCTTTAAATCTTGTATAAAATACAGTTTTTGTGCCATATTTGCTTCTTTTAGCAATCCTGTTAAGTTTAGCAATTCTTTTATCTTCTATAGTTAATATATAGCCTTCTTTACCTAATGTTAAAAATGCTTCTGTAAGTTGTTTTATTTTATCAGTATTCATAATGTTTTCCTAATGTTAAATGTTTTCTTATATAATTATAACATCCTAACCTTAAATAACATTAAAATCATTTATAATTTTCTAAGATTTTCAAACCTTCTAATGCCTTAACATTAAAACTTCTACGATGTTGTTCAGTATAACCATATTTTTTAATTGCTTCTATATGTCCTTTTGTTCCGTAACCTGCATTATTTTTCCAGTCATACATAGGATATTTTTCATCCCATTCTTTCATTCTTTTATCTTTTTCAACCTTAGCAATAATACTTGCTGCAGCAACAATACTAACTTTAGCATCTGCTTTTACAAGAGTTTCAATACCAGTTTCATAATTACATTTGCCATCATAGAGTATTTTTGTTCTATTATTTTCTTTAAAATAATCTTTAATATAAGTCAAACTATAATTACAAGCATCTGATAGTCCATTATCATCAATATAATTTGCATAGATTTCAACTACCTTGTAATCCACTATTTTAACTACTTCTTCATAAAGTGCTTCTCGTTTTTTCTTTGACATACTTTTACTATCATTCGCAAAAGCAATATCTTTAATTGTTTTGCCTTCTTTTAAAACTGCACCAACAAAAATAAGTGAGCCTGCCAAATTTCCTCTGCCCGCTTCATCTATTCCAACATAATCCTGATACTGCGCATCTAATTCCTTAAGCATTATTATCCTTTGTATTTTATAAATAATTATAACTAAAATACACTTAAAAAGGCTTTTAATGGAAGAATTAAAACAACTAAAAAGCAAAGATATTACAAAAATAAGAGATGAAATCCTATATTTTCAGCAAGGTAAATGTGCATTATGTCATAATCCAATAACAGAAAAATCTGGAACTTCATTAGACCATCAACATAGAACAAAAGATTCCATAATCGGTGAAAATGGAGGTGGATTAGTTCGTGGAGTGCTCTGCAGAAGCTGTAATGTCTTTGAAGGTAAGATATGGAATAATAGTAAAAGATTTGGATTGCACGATAATTTATCAAATTGGTTAAGAGATTTAGCAGATTATTTAGATAAAGAAAATTATCCTTTGATTCATCCTTCAGAAGAGCCTAGGGAACCGAAGGTATCAAAAAGAAATTATAATAAATGTAAAAAATTATACAATGAAGAGGAATTTATACCTAAAAGAAAAAATCAGAAGAAAAAACCTATGATAGAATACCCTAAGACAGGTAAACTAACAAAAGGACTTCGTGAATTATTTGAGAGGTTTGGAATAAGTCCTTATAATTAGGACTTATTCCCAAGATTACATATCTGCTACTAACTCTTTAGCATTTTCTCTAGCTAATTTTAAATCATATTTACCAGCATATTTTGCTTTCATATAACTCATAAGTTGTGCAACTTTCATTTTACCAGATTCAGCCATTGCTTGTCTAATAGCATCTTCGTCCATATCGTATTCTTTTTCATTAATAGCTTCGTTCATTGCTTTTTTATGTTTTTTAATCATATCATTATAAAATTTAGCAATCATGTTACTATCGTTTTCTTTATCCAAAAGTTCAACGAACTCTTCAGGTGTAGCATCACCACCATAAATAGGTGCATCAGGATAGTTATCTTGGAACCAGTCATACATATCTTGTGTAAATTTATTGTCCTCTGTACCTTTGTATAATGCGTTTATCATATTGTCTTGTGACGCCTTTTCGTTTAAGTAATCTTTAAATGTTTTCATTTCATTCTCCTGTTTTATTAATATTTATAAATTTCATTATACTAAATTACACTAAATTTGTACTAAATTTGTACTAAATTGTACTAATCCTTCTATAACTTTTTACTAAATTTCAAAATATCTTCGTCTTGAAAATATTTGGCTTCACCTTTAATATAACCTATACTTTTAATGAATTTTAAGAATTTTGTTTTGACATTTAACTCAGAATCTATTTTTGCTATTTCATTTATACTATATCTACTCTTTAATTTTAAAGTTCCTGATAGAAGACTAATGTAACTAAGAAATTCTGTATAAGACTTATTCTGTAAACTCGACACATCTCCCGAAATAGTTTGAGATAACAAATAAAGGCTGTAAGTTTGTGAATTAAAAGCCTTTTTAGCTATGCGTAATTTAGTTATCATTCCTAGATATTTAAAATTTGTTTCTAATTGCTTTTCAGTTAAAAATAAAATCTCATCTTTTGTTAAATTACCTTTAAATTTTTCTTGTATCTCAAGTGCTAGAAGTTCTACAGTTTCAGACTTAGAAAGTTCAACAGTTTTATTCCTTAAAGCATCAATATCAGCAAGGCTAAAATCTTTGTTTTCCCATTCTTTGAGAACTTTTATTTGATCTTGTTTCTCTTGATTTTTGATTTCTTTAATTGTTTCTTTTAAGTCAAATTTTTTATCTTCAATATAGATATTGAAGATATTACCAGTAAACTGATGTTCTAATAATATCTTAAAAGCATTTGCATGGTTATTTTTAGTAATATTAAAAAAAGCTTCTATTTTGTTTACATAAGAACCCAATTTGGTTAATTTTAGTTTACCGGTTTTATAATCCACATCAACTAGCAATGTAGCGTCTTTATTGGTATAAAAATTATTAATGTTTGTCTCTGCGATTGAGTTGATACTTTTAACATCAGTATCAAAATAAAATTGCCTTTCCTCTAAAAAATAATGAATTTCTTCTGCTGTTCTACTTCTTTTAATCATCTGAAGACTCGAAACCACATCTGTACTCATCCCTGAGTCATAATGAAAATGTTTTCTAACATTATTAAGATTGGAAACTCCAACAGTTAAAGTGGGTGAATATAAAATAACTTCATAAGCATTATGTTTAAATTCTTTAAATTTTTTGAAGATTATCTCTTTAGTATAAGAAGGGGTCTCAGCATTAAGCATAATTACTTTTACTCCTGCTCTTTTTAACTTTAAATCTATTGCTTTCATTATGTTATTACTTGTAAAAGATGCAGTTAAATGAGTTCCTTTTTCTAATAACTTGGATTCTTCTATTAAAGTACTTGCAAAATGTTCTTTGTTTTTGTATTCAAATAATTTAATATCATCACGGTAAACATTATCAATCATAGAAATAGACCTCTTATTGAAAAAAATATCTTCATAACCAGTTAAAAATGCATCAGCCACTAAAGTTCTTTTAGTATCAAGTAAGATTTTAAACTTAACAATATTAATATTAGAGTTTGGAGTAAGATTACTTCGATGGTGAAATAAAAGTGATATAAACTCATCAAGAATAACAACATCAAATTTATCAATATCAAATCTGTGCAAACTATCAAATTGCACTACAAGGCTTTGATTTTGCTTCCAAGCATCCTTATCTTTGTACCACATCATATCATATTTTTCGGCAAAATCTTGTGCCACTGATACTCTATTAGAAATTAAAATTACTCTTTCTTTTCTTTTGTGGGCTTTCTGTATGCATACTTCTATTCCGTTAGATTTGGCAGTCCCCATTGCTGATTTAATCTTTAAAATATCTTTATTACTTTCTAAAAATTTATCAATTATCTCGGACTTTCTACTATCACTAAAATCTAAATAACGCTCGTCACATTTATAATAAGTATTATATTTAAAAGTATTTTCTTTAATTAACTGATGTCTCTGTTCATCTTTTGTTTTGTTTTTAAGCCATTTCTTACCCACCGGAGTAGTTTTAAGTAAATTAAAAATACTTACAGTTCGATCTTTATTATGATGATTCATTACTAAAGGTTGAGTACTAAACCAAAAGAAGCCACCTGGTGATTTAACTTCACTTGTATGAGTAAAATTAATTGCACCTTCTGTAGATAAAGAATTTCTGATAGGACTATAACCTAAAGTAGCAAAAATTGAAATACATTCATCTATAACCTCATTATTATAAGAAACTTCTACTTTATAATTATTACCCATAGATTCTTTTATGTTTTCAATATGCACATCTTTGTCAGTAAATTTGATGCCTTTTTCATTATAATGAACTATCATTTTAGAATGGCTAGGTGCCTGATACGATTGTAGACTCCCGACTGTTAAATCAACTTTACATTTAGAACCCAATTCAATCTGTAGTTGAGTCAAAGCAACTTTTATTATTTCATATTTATTCTCAAAAGAAACCCTTAATATTCCTTTCATATTAAAACAATCTTTACCATTCCAACTTCTTGACTTACCAAGAATGCAACTAAAATTTTTATCTTTAAAATATTCTATAGTTTCTAAATAATCTTCTTTGGTAGTTATCTTATCCAAATCTAAGATTATATTTTTTAATCTCTTATATGCGTATGGTTTGAGGTGCTTTTGATCTCTGATTATTTGAGTGGGTTCTTTAAGATTAAGTGGTTGAGAAAGTGTAAAATGATTAGTCATCATTTGAAATGCTACACTTAAAGTTTCACTTTCTTTATTGGCAAAAAGGAAAGATTCGTCTACATATTTCGAAACAACATGCTTTGCTTTTTTCGGGTTTTCAGTACCATTAAACATAGTTATCTGTATTGCTGCCAATTCCTTTCCTTCTTTTTTTATTATTATAACTTTTTTATACTTAATTTAATTAAAAAATAGTTGTATTACCTATCCGAAACTATTCTAATTTAGTTCCGTATTTTTATAAAGACATTATGTTATAACTTTTTAATTTGTTGAATTTTCATTTCTAAAATACCACTCTTTAAATGGTATTTATTTTTATATTAAGTAATTTTAATATATTTTTCTCTATAAATAGAAAGTTATAATACTTTATAAAACCTCATCATAAGTAAAAATTGGAATGAATAAAACACTAAAAGTTGTTCTTTTAAAACTTTGCATTTTCTTTGTTTTATAAGGTTTAACTAAAACGCTTCTTCCCTTTGTCAAAATACTAATATTTTTTCTAATTATTTTTTCTTTTCTTGTGATTATCATTGTATATCCTTAAAATTTATAATATAATTGTATCATAATAAACTTAAAATAGGTTTAAATAAAATACTCTGGAAATTCAGTTCTAATATCTTCTAATCTTTTTGAAAAGAACTTATTGTTTTATGTTATTTTCAATGTATTCTAACAATTATATTGATTATTTAATGCTGTTTCATAAGCTACTTCAGAAACAAGTTCCATTAATTCAGCCATATCGTCTTTATTTAATTCGCACACATTATTAGATAAATATCTTCCGTAAAATTCTTCTGGTGTAACTCCAGCTACTCTTAATAAAGCATCTTTATCAACTGGTAACCAATTATAAAATTCCTCTTGTGTATTAAATACTAACATTTGTTTCTCCTGTAATTATAATGTTTTGTTAATATAATTGTAACATAATAAACTTAAAATAAGTTTAAATAAAATACTCTGGAAATTCAGTTCTAATATCTTCTAATCTTTTTGAAAAGAACTTATTGTCTTCTTTTATTTTCCAATTTATGTTATTTTCAAGGTATTCTAACAATGCTCCGAGATTGTCAAAAATCTGATACTCTTTCGCTTGTATTTTAACGCCACCGTAATAAGTTTCGTAATTTCCCATATTGGAACTTATTTTAATAACCTCTTTTGCTATATTAAAAATAGCTGGGGTTACTTCACCGTATGTGTTTTCCGGGTTAAAATATATATAGGTTTTCATATGTCTAAAAAGCTTAATTTATAGGGATTTTCATCTATAAAATATAAACTTTTATTAACCCACATTCTTGTATTATTTTTATCCAATTCCCAAGTTATTATATTATTAATATTTGCTTTATACATTATAATAGTATCTGATTTCAAATCAAAACAACAGCTTGATTCTAATATATCTTCAGGCCTAATTTCACCCTGAAAACATTCATTTTCAGAAATAAATTTTAAAATATTTTTTGGCATTTGTATTGCGTATTCTTCCATAACAACTACTATAGTAAAATATGAACATTTTGCTTAGATCTAGTACAAGCAACATAAAACAATCGTAACAAATCTGTATCATTTACATAACCCAGGTTACTCATATCAACAAAGACATCTATATAGCTTGAGCCTTGTAGTTTGTGCGTAGTACTAGAAAACTGTGGTTTTACTTCCAAAAATACTGCTAATAAGTCAAAGTACATTTTCCAAGCCATCCTATCTTTTTGTTTAATGGCATTCGCTTTTAATAGTGCACAAGCATGTTCGTAATCTACTTTTGATTCTTCAGCCAACATATTAAACTTCCTACCATCGGTAGTTGTGCACTTGTATCCTTTAAAAATCTTACCTTTAAAATCAAAATCCGTAAAAGTACTTTGCTTAAGACTTAAAACTTCAGAATTAACAAACCCGTTTTGCCCAAATTCTAAATTATCTTGAGTACTTTGCTGCACTACAAATAAATCTAAAGGATGGATTTCTGGAATTTCCCCATTTTCATCTTTAGTATAATAACTTCTGATACTTGTATTATATTTTTCAACATTAGCATTCGTAAATGTTGCTATTACATCGTCATCATTTCCTAATCTATCTTTTTTAATAAACTCACCGATAAATTCTTTTTTAGTTTTGTAGAATTTTATTTTATTATGGGCACCAGCATCTCGTTCTTTTACTAAGTAATTAAATAAATCATATTTAGTCATATTAGAACTTATCATAGAACGGATTTTTGTTACGAAATTTATAACTTCCATATCTGTATTTCTAATAAGTTCTGATAGATTATAGTGATTTATCGAACTATTATCATATATGGCGTGATTAGTGTGTGTTTCTCCCACTGGTAAAAGTTGAAACTCGTCGCCTATAAACAGAAAAGAACTAATTCTAGAATTTTGATACATTTCTTCTTTAAGAAATTTAAACATTTCTTTCGACACCATCGAACTCTCATCTAGAATACAAATATCAAATTTTTCTTTTGCTAATGAGCTCATTGTTTTATTACTTGTATCTTTTACAAATTTTTGCTCTCCTGTTTCCACATTAACTTTACCAGGCTTTAAACCTAAAAATGAATGTAAAGACGCAAAACTCAATTTCTTATGTTGGATTCCTATTGTATTCCTAATAACTTTTGTGGCCTGGTGCGTAGGAGCCACTACTGCTATCTTAAAATTCATATTCAATAAGGTTTGAACTATCTTTTTTGATAAAAAGGTTTTGCCTGTCCCTGCTGGGCCTTTCAAAGATACCCAAGAATGTTCAGCAAATATATCACCATTTCTAACTTCCTTAATATCTTCTATTATACTATTATAAGCATGTTCTTGCTCTTCTGTTAATTTAATATTTTCCATACCCTTCCTTTATAATAAATTATAACATTTTTTTACTTAAAAGGATTAATAATTTCCCCAATATACAATCCAACTAAGTTAAGTTTTTTCTTGATGTTCAAACTAACCCTGGATCGTTTAGAAAAACCTAAAGGTTTAGAAGAAGAAGTTTTTAATAGTGCTTCTGATATAACTTTAACATCCTTAGTAGAAAGATTGGAGTAAATCACGTCTCCTTTTCGGAGAACATTAAAAAATTTAGATTGTTTTAATTTAGTAATAGCCACTTTTTTATCGTGTTCTTTTCTTATAGTAGATATTTCACCGTTGATTAAAGTTATTTCTTTATCTTTAGTTATCTCACTTTTTTTGGTAATTTCTTTTTGAATAGAAGAGTGCTCTCCATTTTCAAGTTGAAAAATTTTCCTTCTGGTTTTGGCCATTTTTTTATGTCCTTCTTGATACGAAGTAGTTTTCATGCCTTCTTTGTTTATATACGATTCTTTCCTTTTAGATGCACCTTTAATGGCACCTATTTGTGCTTTAGAAAATTTCCTTCCGTCTTTGTAAACTATTTCACTAAGCATTTTACTATGTTTTATACTTCTATTTTCCATTTTCTTTTGAAATTCTTCTGGGGCAATTAAATCTTCCTTTTTTATTTTCTTTTTTGCAATATCTTGTGTATGCATCCTAGTAAAAGCACTTAATTGACTATAGTTATCTATGGCTTCGGTAAGCATCCAATGAGCGTGATAATGGTCTGAGTGTTTTAGGTGCGTTCCGTTCCACGGATGTTCTTTAAGATTACTGTATTCTGGAAAACAAGACTTAGCTTTGGGTAAAATATGGTGATGAGATGTTTTACCTTTTATTTTTTCTTGATTTTTTTCTATACAGTAATTTATATACTGTATTAGTTTTCTTTGTGATTTTATTTTAATACTTGAGGCTAAGAACTTTTGTAGTATTTTATTTTTCATTATGTTATCCTATAATTTAATAAACGAAGTGTCGAGCTTCTGGAAACTCGGCGTAACAATTTTCTATATAGTATATAACCATTATAGAAATAAAGTTAGATTGTTACTTAAGAGTTAAAATACATATATTCCAAGTGGTTCAAATAATCCTTCTAATTCTTCTTCTGATTTATCTATTAAGGCTTCACCTTTACTTTGCATATCAGCATAATTTATTTCTGAACCATTTACTAATTGGCTGTTATATTTTCCCATTACTGTACTCCACATTACCCAAGCTTCACCCTCTGCCCTTTTTTTAATCCATTGATTACCGTAAATATTATCTATTTCCATCGGTGAATATTCTAATCCCACTTCGAGTACCGCTACACTTGACATTGGTTGTTCATAAAATCTAAGTATCTTTGTATTAAAATTAAAATCGAAATTAACTTGAACATCAAAGATACTTCTAAGGTTAGACATTTTAGCCATTCTTTGTGTCATACTTTGAATATCTATATTAGAAACATTATCTTGCATATCTAATGAAATAGGATTCATGGCCAAGGTATAACCAGCAGGTATGTTAATAAATGTAGAATAAGTACTTGATGCTTGCAGGCCAGTTACTGCTATAATATCGTCTGATAACTTATAATCCAATTTACCTGGTTCTAAGTTCACTAATAATGTTTCTTGTGTACAACCATCATATGCATACTCCGAATAAACCTCTATACTTTTATCTATACAATCATTAAGCATATCTTCTGTAAGTTCGACTTTTAATAGGGGTGCCCCAAGCCTTCTTTTAATATACTCTCTTAATGCTTCTGCTGTTTTAATTTTCGCCATAGGTTACCTCTTTAATATTATTTATATACTCACTTCTTCAACATATAAACCCACTAGATGACTCAAGTCCTTCTTAATTAGCCAATTCTTAGATTTAGTAGATTTGCCTAACCAATTGTTTTTAGTAAATCTTACTAGAGTACTATATATTTCTTTTAATTTAATTTGGGGAACATTTTCGCTGACCAAAACCCCTTTATTAAAAATGTTAAAGAAACGCCCTTTCTCAATTTTGGTTTTCAATTCTTTCTTTTTGGCTTCTTTAGCTACAGTAGTTAAATTACCATTTTCATTATAAAACTCTTTATTCATAGCTTTCGAAATTAACTTGCCTCTTATTTTTTCCCTCGATAATTTTTTTCCTTCGTACATCTGCTCTTTCTGCATAGTTATGTTTCTCGCCTTAATAGATTCTTTGGCTATAGAAGTTGCTACTCCATCTTCATTTATAAACATTTGAGTCCTAGTGAAAGCACTTTTTCTAGCTGATTCTATAAATCTATTTATCGGTTGGCTGTTACCGTCTAGTATTTTTTTAGTCATAGTATTGAAACGGTTACTCACCATTAGTACTTCTGCCCCGCTTGCCTTTCTAGTTTTTGCACCTTTCTTGGAAGCTTCTTTGGATATTGAAGTGAGCCTACCTTTATCGTCAAAATAAGGTTTGGTTAGTTTTTCTACCCGTTTCCTACAAGCTTCTTTTTTTCTTGTGGTATGTAACCCTCCTACTTCTATAGGTCTTCTCAAAAAATCTTCCCTATCTTTATAAGCCTTTTCTAATTTAACTTGGAACTCACCTTCAGGAATTAGGTCTACTTCTGTTATTCTTTTATTCTTAATATCACAGTTATGCATTTTTGTGAATGCCAATAATTGACCATAATCATCTATAGCTTCGGTAAGTAACCAGTGAGCCTTGTAGTGTTTGCAGTACATTAAATGAACTCCATTCCACGGATTTTCTTTAAGGTTATTATAAGTTTCAAAAAGTTTATTTGGTAGAATGTGATGATGGCTGGTTTCACCTTTTATTCTATTTTCTTGATTATTTCTTAAACAATAATCTATATACTTCTTTATTTTTTCTGTTGATTTTATTTTAATATCTGAGTCTAAGAACTCTTGTAGTATTTTATTTTTCATGATGTTATCCTATAATTTAATTTTATAAACTAAATTTCCCAGGTTATGCTCCAACTTGCTTTTAATCTCCTATTATTCTGTTTCTATTCTAACATCAAAGTCTTCTGATACTTTCTGAAGGTCCGATACTAAATCCTCTATAGCCTCTACTTCAGCAGGAGTGTCGACAGATTTTTTTACAGTTGATAAGAAATTATCTGATATTTCTTTTAATTCGTCCACTTCTTTTTGTATATTTTTCTTTATTACTTTTTTGGGTTTTTCTTTTCTTCTCTTAGCTTCTTTTGCCATAAATTCTTCAATTCCGTTAGGTATAAATACAGGAGTTGCTAGATAAGATGAAAATCCAGTCACTTCACCAATCATAACAAAGTGCTGAGGGTAAAATTTGGTGTAAGCATCTTCAGTAACTACTTGCTCTTTTTTAAATGTTTTTTCTCTTCCCATTAAACTTAAAGTTATTTCGGGTTGATTAATTAATACTTTGTATTTTAGCATTTTGTATCCTTCTTTTATAGTATTTATAGTATATTTAAAGTTTAATTTATACCTCAATCTTTATCGACACCTTAGTATTCTTGGCTATGCATATTTTCCCTTTTTCTTTAGGAACTCCTGGCGTTATTAAGTCGACTTTTGTTATACATAGCGTAAAAAGCACTTAACTGGCTATATTTACTCACTGCTTCAGTAAATAACTAATGAGTATAATAGTGGCCAGAGTACTAAGAATCCGCTTTGGGAGTATATGATGATGTAAAAATTTGCTAAGTCCTTTATCGTTTAATATTCTTTTTCCTTGATTATTTACTAAACAGTGATCTATATACTTTTTCATTTATAAGAGTGTGAAATTAGCGCCTTCACATTATATGCTATTCAGAGACCACTAAGAGTGGATAGTATATATTATCTCTCATTTGTTTTATAAATAATATTAGACAAGACGAAGTATATATACCTTGGTTAACCATATCCTGAGGGTTATATGGATCTCCCAAGCGAACTTTTGGTTACTAAGTTCTTAAAAATATATACTCTTGTACTTTCAAGTAACTAGTGCTTATTTAAGCACAAAGGAGAATTATTATGGCACAAATGTCGCCGGGCGTTCAAGTGAATGAGATTGATTTATCAATCGTAGTACCAATGTTAGGAAATGCAACTGCATGTTTCGCAGGTGTTTTTACAAAAGGTCCAAGTGATAAATTTTTATTAATCACAAATGGAGAAGAATTAATTCAATATTATGGAGGCCCTACTAACGCAAATTATAATGACTGGTCAGTTTTAAAGGCAGCTTAATAATGACAAAAACTGATATAGAAGAATTTGTTAATCCTAATACAGGAAGACTATCAACAAGAATTAAGTCATATACCGACTTAAGTATTGAAGAATTATACTGTATATATAATGAAATAGAAAAATTTTACTTATAACAAAGTTAGGTTGATTGTAAACAAACTATGTCAAGTTAATTTTAATGTAAATGTTCTATTACATTAGAAAAATTATTAAGCTCTTTTAATAAGAGCCGTTCTATATAGTAATATATAGAATAATTAACTATTGAATTGCTGGGATCACTTGTTAGGTTCTAATACCACAATATATCTGAAAAGAGTATATGAAGGTTTAAAAAATTAGAAATAGAGTCAATCAGCAGCCAAGCTACTAAGTCCATATAGGATATGTAGAAGGTTCAACGACTATTCCGAAAGGAAGTACACTAGAAGTCTAGTGGAAGTGGTAGTTGCCCAATGTTTGGGCAAAGATATAGTCTAGTCTTTATGGAGACATAAAGCAGTTCATAAGAGAACGGGATAAGATTAACGACCTTATTCGAATAAATCGTCCAATGTTATAACTTTTTACAATATGCTAACAAGTTATTAGTTTCAAGAGCAGTAGATGCGAATGGTACGTTTAAGGATTCAGGAAATAAAATTTATGCAGTAAATGAAGACGGAAAAGTGGAAGTTACAAACGCTCCATATTATATCCAAGTCGGTTCTGTTGTTAAATTTAATCCAGATCAAGAAAACGAATATACTGTAACTGCTATTGAAGAACCAACAAAGGCTGTAAAGCAAGTTGATAAAATTAAAATTAATGCTGCTGAAGAAGTAGATTATACTGTTAAAAATAGAAATGAAAGTGTAACTTATTCTGCTGGTTCTGATGACACAGTTGAAGATATTGCGTCTAACTTAGGTTCTTTAATCGAAAGTATAGATACAAATGCTACTAATGTTGCTGTAGATGGTGCTGTTATTACAGTTACTGCTTCAATTGCAGGTGTTGCTATGACTAATGAAATTATTGCTGGTAATATGACTGTAACTACTACTACTGAAAATAGTGAAGGTGAGTCTTACGAGCTAGTATTTGCAGATGTTAATGGTCAAACTGTTGATTTTACACAAAAAGATCCTGATGGGAATATTATAAGTGGTGCTGATATAGGGGCTCCTGTACTTGTTAAATATGCGGCTCAAAATGCATTAGTATGTGCTCCAAGAGACGGTGCCACTTTAAAAAGTGCTCACGAGTTAAAACCTGAAGCAATTCATATTGCAAATGAAGCAGATTATGAAGTACAAGAAATGAGTATTCCAGTTACTGGAAATTCAAAACTTAAATTTATGGCCAAATCAAGTGGTGCATTAATGAATGGTATTGAAATTGCTATCGCAAGAGAAGCAGATTTCGCAAGTGGTTCACAAAATGTTTTTAACGGACTTGTATTAAATGATTTCTTTGAAGCTAAACCTTTAGAGTCTAAGAAAGAGATTGCAATTGTAATAAGAAAAGATAAAAAAGTTACTGCTTCTTACATTGTTTCATTAATTCCGGGTTCAAAAGATTACAGAAATAAATCAAATTATATTGAAGATATTATCAACAAATATGATGAGTTAGTTTTTGTTAAAGATAATACAAGTATTAATGATTTACCAGATTCAAGATTATATACTGCTGCTAAATTAGCATTAGACGGTACTATAATTACTCCTGCAAGTAATAAAGTTCTTTATACTTCAAATGGTGGAGACGGTTATGTAAACTTTGGTGATATTGAATTCGCATATGGTTCAGTTTCTGATAATACTATCTTTGGTAAAAGTGCTAATAATACGGATTCTTCTCCTATTAGCTATGCTGCTTAATCAAGTAATTGATTAATGAACATTCATCTAATTGCTGGAAACACTCGGTAAGTTTTGGGTACTCGTTTATGAAAATAAGCAGTGATAATCCTAAAAATAGAGTCAATCAGCAGCCAAGTTAATTCAAATAATAAAATAACAAACAAAAATTAAAAGATACTTTTGGTAGGGTATCTTTTAATTACTACTTTTTTCCTATAATTCAATATTTGTAAATTTTTAACAGAAATGATATGGTATATCTATATGCATTTTTATATATGGTGCCTTCTTGAGAGTGTGAAAGTTTTAATTCTTGAATTAAAGCATTGTAGTTAGAATCTAATTGTAAAGTGTCAGTAGTCATGGGGTGATTAACCTCTTATCTTTTGATTAATAATAGTCCTGTCACTGAAGTTTTATCTTAATTAAGCTCTCAACCGTGACTGAGAAAGAGCTTAATTAATATAAAACCTCTTATTTGTTTTATTTAAAAAAGTTATTTTAATCCAAATTCTTCTTTATCATATGCCTTTTGTAAAGCGTTAAAATATTCCTCTTTTGTATAATCTCCATATTCTTCACTATGTCTTTCTATATGTAATTCGGAATTTAATTAGACTTTAAGACTTTTTAATGTATAATTATAATATATAAAGAGATATTTAAATTATTATTGTTAAAAATGTTAATTCAATGATATTGCTAATCCCTAATAAGGACTACGGAGTATTTAAGAAGAAGTAAGTTAAAAATGTTAATTCAATGATATTGCTAATCCCTAATAAGGACTACGGAGTATTTAAGAAGAAGTAAGTTAGACTGTTTAAGAAACAAACATTGACTTTTTGGATAACTTAAAATATTGCTAATCCCTAATAAGGACTACGGAGTATTTAAGTAGAAGTAAGTTAAAAATGCTAATTCAATGATATTGCTAATCCCTAATAAGGACTACGGAGTATTTAAGAAGAAGTAAGTTAGACTGTTTAAGAAACAAACATTGACTTCTTTGACTTCATTGAATTGATATTTTTAACTATAATAATTTAATTCATCTAAAGTTTTTTTGAGATTGTGTTGCATCATAATTTTTAAACATTTTGTTCCTTTGAGTAGTATTGGAAAATACTTAATTTTTAATGGCTAACAAGCGGATTTTATCTTCAATTATTTCTATGCTTTTCATTGCTTCTTCGGTATCCATTTCCCTTAATTCCTTTATTTTATCGTAATATCCCTTAAGTTTTATCTCAAAACTGCTTTCTAATAAAATTCCCTAAATGTTTTCATGATTTACCCTTTTATAGATATTATAAATAATAATGTAGTGATAATATATGTATATGTATTATCCTCAAGTTATTTGAAATTAAAAGGTTCAACGACTATCCCGAGAGGGAGTAGGGCCAAGTGGTCCGAAATGGTGAATATCCTCACTACCAAAATAGAGGATAAAGATATAGTCTGATCTATATGGAGACATATAGCAATCTAATTTGTTATCAACGATTAGATTTTGGTATAAGAATTAACGAGCTTATATGAACATAAATGAACAAAGAAGAAGTTGATCAAAAAGAAATAATATACTAAAGGTAGTAGGTATATTTTTTTGTGGTCCTACTATATAGTAATATATAGAAAGAATTATTTGAATTGCTGGAACATCTTGATAGTTCCAAGTAGGATATTAGGCAGTGATGACCTAACGACCCCTAAAAATCTTGGAAATAGAGACAATCAGCAGCTAAGTTAATTAAAACGTTTTCAACAGAAGATAATTTACAAATTATACTCTTTGATAAATAGAAAAATGGATTAATTAAAAAGTTCAACGACTATCCCGAGAGGGAGTAGGGTGCAAGTGCATTCGAAGCGGATAACATCCTGTATATCTAACAGGATGATGATATAGTCTAGTCTTTATGAAGACATAAAGCAGTTCATAAGAGAACGGGTTTGAAGTAACGACTCAAATTGAATACAACGATAGATATAGTTATTGCAAATGAAGCAGCGCGTACTCAGGCGGGAGCATTAGCATCAGATAGAGCGGATCAAAATTACGGTTCGGTTGCGGCGTAAGCCTCAATGTAAAACTTATTTAATTGCCGGAACATCTTGTTAGGTTCTAAGTACAATATTATCCTGAAAAGAGATAACGACCTGTAAAAATCTTAGAAATAGAGAAAATCGGCAGCGAAGATTCCAAAACATAAAAACTTTGAGTTTGGTAGCCAAAGTTTTTATAAATAAATTAAAAAGGAGAATATTATGTTTAATAGAATATTAAATATTTTTAAACAATCTAATTTAGAAATAAAATCTATACAAAAATTAGAACAGTATATAAAATATTGTATTAAGAATAATAATCAAAAAAGAATAAAATTTGAAACTGCTCATCACCATATTCTACCAAATGCATTATTTCCGGAGCTGAGCAATTTAAGAGATACTCCGTGGAACGGAGTATATCTTATGCATTTTGATCATTATTATGCTCATTGGTTGCTTACTGAAGCATTATATTCTCCAAGTATGCTATTTGCTTTTTGTGCTATGCATAATAAAGATATAAAAAATAATAGATTGGAGGAAAAAGATCTTATAGCAAAAAGCGATTTTCAACTTAAAATGGAAGAAAGAGGGATTTATATTTCTTTAAACAATAAAAGAAGAGCAAAAGAAGGAACCTTATTCGGCGGATATAAATTTTGTAGACTTGAATCTGAGAAGAAAAGACAACAAACTCTAAGAAAAAACCCGGACATACAGCGTCAAATGACACAAAATCAGAAAAAAACTCTCAACGACCCTGCTTGGAAAAGTTCTAAAGGAAAGGATAAAGTATCTAAATGGCAAGCTACCAGAAAATTAAAAACTGAGGATGACGAACTAAGAAGAATAGAGAAATTTAAGGTATCGTTTGCCAAAAGTTTCGATAAAGAAAAGCACTATCAAAAAACATTAAAAGCAGCAAAGTTTAAAAATTTTTGTATATTTGACAAAAATGATAATCTAGTTTACCAATATGAGGGTTTGCTGACAGAATTTTGTAAGAATAACAATCTACCAATACAAGCTCTTAAGAAATCAAGTAGAAATAGTCCTATTTATGCATCTAAAGCAGGACTACGAAACGCTAAAATTAAAGGTTGGGATAAATACGAAGGATATTACTTAGTTTTGGCATAACAATAGTCCGAAATGACTATAAACTAGGAATAACGTTCAACGACTATCCTCAAAGGAGGAGTACACTAGAAGTCTAGTGGAAAAGGTAAGCATCCTTTTGCTACCAAAATAAAAAGGATGAAGATATAGTCTAATCTATACTGAGAAGTATAGCAGTCGCTAAAACGACGGTATTATATGTAACGATATAATATGAATATAAAGTGTATCTGTTTCATTGGAGCAAGGTTCGAAGATGTTGTTGGTTTACAAAGTGCTAAAATAGTTGAAAATCTTATTAAAGATGCTCAAACTGGTGAATTAAATAGTGGTAATACTGCTAACTCATTCAACGCATTTTTTGGTAACTACAAATATCAATACGACAAATTTAATGATAAATTCAGATGGGTTTTATAATAGAAGCTCCGGTTTATAGTAATATAAACTTGAAAACGAATCTAATTGCTGGAACATCTTGTTAAACTTATATACCACAATATACCTGAAAAGAGTATATGACGGTTAGAAAAATATAAGGTAGAGACAATCAGCAGCCAAGCTACTAAGTTATATAAGGTAGATATAATATGTAGAAGGTTCAACGACTATTCCTGAAGAGGAAGTACAGTGCAAGTTTAATGGCGCTGGAAATGGTTCGCATCCCGAAACGGATGAAGATATAGTCTAAACTATGTGGGGACATATAGTGGTATATAAAAACAAGGACCAAAAAAAGTTTTTATATAAACCAGATCTTAAAGTTGCGTTTAAGATTGGAATATTTTTTATAATTCTTATTTCTCAAAAGAAGACAAGAGCTCTTCTTTTGTTATACTACATTTTCTATTTTTAGATAAATTTTTGCCAGACACCAACATCTCCAAATTACATATATTACCTATAATATTAGCAGGCATATTTTCTTTAAATCCCTGAAAAATAGAGTACTTATGATCTAGATGATAATTGTCTACTTGTATGCCTCTTTTTTCTATGTTTTCGAGGACACTTAAATCATTTTGATTTGTATATCTCCAAACCAACCTAGTATAATCTTTAAAATCTTTTACTTGATCCTCAGTTATCCAATTACCTAGTTTTTCATTAGTTTCTTTCATCTTTAATGCACTTCTTTCATAACTGTTTAGGCCATTTTCGTCTATGTTGTTTAGTTTTGATACTTTCGCTTTTAATGCCCCCCTTTCGTAACTGTTTAATCCTTTTTCGTCTATGTTGTTTAGTTTTGTTTGGTGTTTCTTTTGTAATGCAGATTTAGATGTGCATTTTTTTCTAGTGCTTTCCATTTGAAAGGAATTTTCAACTCCATATTTAAGTAACATTGTTTGTTTTCGTAATTCTAAGTTTAATGAATGTTTTGAAGCGCACTGTCTTGAGCAATATTTTTTATATCCTTTTGCTACGGATACAAATTTTGATTCCTTATTACAAAATAAACATTTATTTTTTTCTTGTGTATTCGTATTTTCCTTAAAGAAAATATGATAAATTTTTTCTTTAATTAATTTTTGTTGTAATAATTTATGATTATTAATATATGGCATATATAATTTATATTCTTGTTCTAAATAATTTTTATAAAACCATTTTTTATTTAAGCGTTGTGTCTCTATTATAGTTCTACTATTGTTTGTACCAATTAAATGGTTTAAAACAAGTTCTTTAAATGAAATTAATGCTTTATTTTTCTTTATGCCTTTATTTCTTCCTTTTGTGTTAAATTTTGCTGAACAAGAAAGATTACAAAATTTCTTATAGCCCTTATTTACATCTATAAACTTTGTTTTTTCATCACAATATTTACAAGTAGAATATATATAGTTTCTATCATTGGGATTTTCTCCAGAACTATTTTGTAATTTTTCTTCTAACAATTTATTTTCTCTCATAAACACAAAAAGTTTTTCTTGATTTTGAAAAATTTCAGAAAATTCTAGGGAATTTTTTATAAAAAATTCTTTGTTTAGTCTTTTAGTATTTATCTTGTTTTTTACATTATATAAATAATTTTGTATTATATAAATTTTATTGGTAATCATTTTGTTGGTCCTTAATTTTTACTTTTACTTATATAATCAAAAAGAATTATAAAAAAATTGTTCTGTAGCAGGTGATGTTGCTGGTCTTAGAGCTGATACAAATACTTCATTAAATACTTGGTGGGCATCTGCTGGTCTTGATAGAGGTCAAATAAAGAATGCACAAAAAATTTCTTTCAATCCTAATTTGGGGCAAAGAGATTTCTTATATAAAAATAAGATTAATCCAATTGTTTCTTTTCCGGGTCAAGGGAATGCTATAAAATATTGTAGCGCAGCATAGTAATATGTTGTATAAATGAATCGAATTGCTGGGACATCTTGAAGATATAGTACACCACAATAATCAAGAAATTAGATTATGAAGGTTAGAAAAGATGCTATATAGAGAAAATCAGCAGCCAAGCTACTAAGTCCAATGGATAAGTAGAAGGTTCAACGACTATTCCGAAAGGAAGTAGGAATCAAGTGATTCCGAAGCGGTTCACATCCTAATATTAAGTTAAGGATGAAGATATAGTCTGACCTATGTGGAGACATATAGAAAATTAAATAAATGAAAAAATAAGGGATTTAATTTGGTTGTAAGTAACGATTACAATTTAACATATTTGAGTATGGGGTCAAAAGACTTTACAGAGTAAACCAAGTGCGTCTTTGAAAATGGTTTATATACATAATTATAAAATTGGGGAGTTTTATAATTATGCAGAAGCAAGTAATAACTTTCTATTTATAAAGAATGATAAAATAAGCGTGATTACTTTCTCTTTTTACGCAAAAATAATCAGGCAGATATAGTATATAAAAATGATTAAAAAATGTAATGATTATAAAGTAATTAGTTGTAAATGTTAATTTCAAGACAAAATCGTTCTAAAATTAGAAATTATTAAGTAATATTTTGTTATAATAATTTTACTTTTATAAATACTATTATATATTTTAATTATGATATTTAGGGGTTTTGTCAGGCTCACTCTAAATATCATAATTAAGATATAAAAAAATTAAACGAGCCTGACAGCCGTTTATAATTAACGGAGATTAACAATGAGGCAAAATTTTATCAATTTATATACTGCAGAATTAAAAAGATTAAAAGATTCAGACGTACTAAATTTTGCTGACTTTAACAAAGATAAAATTCAAGCTATCAAAAAAATGCTGATTTTTTTCAACACAACATCAGATAACGAGCTTAATAAATTGCCTTCTATCATATTAAAATTCAACAAAGATAATTATATTTCTAATCACGAGCTAAAATTTATACAAACAAGATACTATCATCTAATTAAACATAATTCCATCAAAAATTCTAAGTCAAACAAAATTAACAAATCTTATTTATTTGGTTTTGTTGAAGAAACAATTAAAGGTTTTTGTGTTATAAAGGGTAATAAATTGCATAAAAATAATTCAGTTTATGAAAAAACAAAAGAATGTAAAAATTTTATGAGTAAAATAGTACATATGCTAAAGAGTTATGAAGATATCATTAAAGAACAAGACGAGAAACTTTTTATTAGAAGTATTAAGAAATTCAATAATGCTAAAATTCAACGTATAGAGCCAAATAAAGATTACAAAGCACCGTTCTATTTTGAAAAAGATAGAATAGAAGCCATAAATTATCTACAAAATACAAATTTACTTATTCAAATACCGTCAAAAAATGCTAACGGGAGATTATATAACCGATACTGGAATAAATTAAAAAAAGAAGACAAAATAAATTTACTGCCTTCTTATACTTCTTATGATATTAATACATCTTTATATCAATTTTTGTTGCTGGAGGCAAAGAAGCATAATTTAGGATACAGCAATGTAAAACACTATATAGAAAACAAACAAGAATTAAGACAATTCATCTCTAAAGATACATTTAATAGTTTGCCTTATCATATAGAAAAAGGATATAAAATTTATGGCCAACAGTATATACTAGATTTAAGTGAAGAAATAAAATGTATATTAAATACTATATTAAAAGGTGATTCATTATTTAGTATGTATGAATCATGGGAATCAACGATTATACAAGATTTTATAGATAAAAATGGTTTAGATAACTATGTTACAAACCATGATGAAATTCTAGTTCATAGTAAAGAGAAAGTATCTTATGTGCCTGGTATATTTGGTATAGAAACAGCCGAAGAAAGAAAAGAAATAGTTAAGGTATATAATAGCAAAACTCAAGAAGATTTTATAAGAGAAAGAGAAGAAAGAATAAAAGAACAAGATAGAAGAAGTATTATTATTCATTACAAAGGTGTCTTAAAGAGAACAAAGAATTTTTATAAGAGACAAGGATACATATATAAAATTGAATCATTAAAGGTTTCTTTTAATGAAAATTTATTAACTGAATCATTATTAATTTTCTAAATTAATCTTCTAACGACAAAAATCCTTCATTACCCAAATAACATAAGAAATCTCTATAATCTAATTCATCTAGCCTTCCTTCTCTTTTCATATAATTTAGGTAAGTAAACATCAATTCCCTACTATATAAATTATAATCTTCTGGGTTCCTTGGGTTTTTTCCTGATTGTAAAAGTAAAAGCAATTCTTTTAACCTTAATGAATTTTCTTCATCTATATTTGAATTCGAGTCTATATTTTTCATTATTTCTTTAATTTTTTTATCACTTATATTCTTTTCTAGATTAAAAATATAATCCTCCATTTCGTTTTCTAACATTATAAATCCTTTTTTAATATTTATAAATAATTATAAGTTATGTAGAAATATATAATGTGTTCTTTGTAAAAAGAAGCCTTTCATTATCTGTCAGGCGCACTTAAAACCCATTGAATTGCTGGGACATCTTGAAGATATAGTACACCACAATAATCAAGAAATTAGATTATGAAGGTTAGAAAAGATACTATATAGAGAAAATCAGCAGCCAAGCTTCTAAGTTATAGTATATAATACGAAGAAGGTCCAACGACTATCCTGAAAAGGAGTAGGAAACAAGTGTTTCCGAAGTGGTGGGAATTATTATATTATCTCCCCAGATAAATTTTATAATAATTGTGATATAGTCTGAACTTCTAAGGAGACTTAGAGAATTTGTTTAACGAACAAATGTAACATAATGTTGACAGAATAAACTAATTGTTCTGTATAAATCCATTGAATTGCTGGGACATCTTGTTAGACTTTAGTACCACAATATATCTGAAAAGAGTATATGAAGGTTAGAAAAACTAAAGGTAGAGAAAATCAGCAGCCAAGTTGTTAAGTAGAACTATTATTTAATAATTCTATATACAAAAGGTTCAGAGACTATCCGAAAGGAGTAGGAACTAAGCAGTTCCGAAGTGGTGGACATCCAAAAGGGTGAAGATATAGTCCAATCTTTATGGAGACATAAAGCAAAAATTAATTAATTAATGAATAATTAATTTTTGATATTTGTGTTGCGAACAAATATTAATATGAATGAAATGTTAGAGGTTTATTTAATACTTTAGAGCGAGCAATTAGTCGTATGGCTAAATATTACCTGAATTATAACGGGTACGGAATTAGTAATAATACCGAAGATTGTAACTATAAGCTAGTTGCATAGATATAAATCGAATTGCTGGGACATCTTAATAGGTTGTAGATAGGATATTATCTCGAAAGAAGATAACGAACCCTTAAAATTCTACAGATAGAGACAATCAGCAGCCAAGCTTCTGTAAAATGAAGAAGGTTCAACGACTATTCCGAAAGGAAGTACACTAGAAGTCTAGTGGAAGTGGTTTACATCCTAAAAGTTAGGATGAAGATATAGTCTAATCTTTATGGAGACATAAAGCAGAAAAATTAATTAATTTTATAATATAATTATATTATAAAAACTTACTCAGGAGCAGTAAAAAAAATGAAAAAAGAAGAAATTCAAAGAAACTTATTAGATATTAAAGGAAATTTAAAATTTACTAAATTAAAAAAAGAATATCCTGGGATATCCAAAGAAGATTGTTATAAAATCTTCTTTAATAAAACTGGTTTATGTCTAAAAGGACATAAACTAAAATTTATATCTTTTAAACAAGGCTATAGAGAATGTAAAGTTTGTCAGGACTTAAATAACTTCTATAGTATTAATAATCTAAAAGAATACAGCAAAAATAACTTATTTACAAGTACGCAAATAAAAAAAATTTTCGAATATCATAATCTAAGCACAAAAGACATATATTTATGGAATAATAGTAAAAAATATTGCCCTATATGCAACAAAGAAAGAAAGTTTATAAATCAAGTAGGTTATGCTAAAACTTGTTCAGCTAAATGTGGAGCTAAACTTTTAAGACCAAAATTAAGCCAAGAACAAGAAAAAGAAAGACAGTTAAAGAAACAGAAAACTTGTATAGAGAAGTATGGGGTAAAATGTACACTTGAATTAATAGATAATTCAGGCCCAAATAATGCTATGGCCAAAGCAGATTCTATAGGTAATATTAAGAAAAAGAAAACTATGCTAGAAAGGTATTATGTAGAATATCCTACTCAAAATAAAGATATATTAAAGAAAATTAAAGAAACTAGGAACAAAAACAAAAAGGATGATACTTTTGGGTATCATCATACTAGGAGACATTTTACTAATATAGGAGATTTTAATGAAGATTTTATAAAAGTAAATTTTATAAAAGAATATTTCCTTGAAAAGGCTTTTGAGGAATATTTCAATTGTAGTAGGAATACTACTTTAAGAATAAAAAGATTCTTTAATATGTGGGATGAACATTTATCCTTTCCGGAACAAATAATTAAAAAACATCTTAAAGATTTTATTAAGACAAAGAAAGTAATACCTCCATATGAAATAGATTTTTATAACGAAAAGTTAAAATTTGGTGTAGAAGTTCATGGAGACTACTGGCATTCAATAGAATCAGGAACTGATAAAAATTATCATAAAATGAAGTCAGATATGTGCAAAGAAAAGGGAGTTGTCCTTTATCAATTTTTCGAAAATGAAATTATAAATGATGAAGATATTGTAGCCTCAATGATCTCGTCTAAGATGGGTAATAATAGAAGGGTGTACGCCAGAAAATGTATTATAAAAGCGGTAAATGTAAAAGACTCTAAGGATTTTTGTAAGAAAACACATTTGCAAGGTTACGCAAAGTCTAAATTTAAGTTGGGTTTATACTATAATAATGAATTAATACAATTAATGACAATAGGTAAACCCAGATACACTAAAGAAGCAGAATATGAAATAATAAGATTTAGTTCGAAATTAAATACCACTGTAGTGGGGGGATTTTCAAAACTATTAACTTATTTTGAGAGAAAATATAAACCCAAAAATATTATATCTTATGCCAATAGAAGATGGAGCGAAGGAGATGTGTATGAAAAGACAGGTTTTACTAAAATTAGAATAACTCCTCCTGGTTTTAGGTATTTTAAAGGAGGTAAATACTTTGCAAGGGAAGAGCTTCAAAAACATAAATTAGAAGGAAAACTTAATATCTATAATAACAAAATTAGCACTAAAGAAAATATAAAAAATAACGGATACTTAACACTATATGATAGCGGGAATATAGTATATATAAAAAAAGGAGAAGATATTGAAAGATGATAAACAATATAGACTGAGATTAAAAATACCATTAGTCAACAAATGTACAGAAGATATTAATTTGACTATTTTAGTTTCCAGTTTGTTGAAAGAATACAGTAAAAATAAGAATTTAAGAAGCAAGATTTTAAAGAACATAAATAAATAAATATATAAATAAATATATAATTTATAATAACATTACTTAATAATACAGAGGAAGTTATAAAAAACGGTCTAAGGTACAATAGTATATTAATTTTTCGGTATTTGTTTAACGAACAAATATGAATGTAAATGGTTTGAATTCAATGATGTATATACAAGAAATAGATTTGTTGCTACTATTAAACCTTTCTTAGAAAGTGTTAAAGCTGGTAGAGGAGTTTATGACTTTTATGTTAGATGTGATGAAACTAATAATACACCACAAATTATTGATGCTAATCAGTTTGTTTGTGATATTGCTGTTAAACCTACAAGAGTTGCAGAGTTTATTACTCTAAATTTTGTGGCCATAGGAACTGGCGTAGAGTTCAGCGAGATTTTTGTATAAGTAATTATACATTATCTTTACTTAAAAAAAGGAGGAAAATATTTTCCTCCTAATTAAGTAAAAATCCTATATAATAGGTTATATTAATTATATAAGTTCAAAAGTTTTTCTTCGCGGTTTGTACTTTTGGCTTTATATAAATAATATAAAAGACCGCGAACTTGTCTTATTCCGCAAGGACAAAATTATGAAAATCACAAAACAATACATAACAGAAAACCTTTTAACTAAAAAGAAAGGCCTAAATGCACAAAAATTAAGAAAATACAATATAACTATATCTATAGAAGAAATATATTGCATATTTAACGATTTGGATTATATTAAAGAAAAAAAATAATATTAAGCAAAAATTCAAAGCTTTTGGTGTAGGTTATATTATCAACCATAAAAATGCAACAGTCACAAAACAATACATAGAAAACTACTTGATTAAGAAAAATGGGTCGTTAAATCCGAATATAATGAAACAAATTTATACAAGTGCTAAAGATGTGTATCTGATATATTACGATATAGAAGTCCCCAAATGTGTATGTGATAAAGAGCTAAGTTTTATTAGTTTCAAAGCAGGGTTTGTTAAACTTTGTAACTCCTGTTCTAGAAAAGACCCAGAAAGAAAAGCCAAAGTTTTAGAATCCCTAAAGAAAACTAATCTAGAAAGATATGGTGTTGAACATTACTTTAATAAAAAACAAGGCCAAAAAACAAGGATAGAACGATATGGTGAGCCCTTTTATAACAACCGTGAAAAAGCAGTCAAAACTTGTAAAGATAACGATTTATATGCTAAAGGTAGGCAAAAATTCAAAGATAGTTTAACCGAAGAAGAATATAAGGAACATTATAAAAAAGTATTTGAAAAAGTTTATGAAACTAAACTAGCTAAATATGGCGATAGGAACTACAACAACTCACTAAGTGGTCAAGAAGGTAAAAGGAAAACTATGGAATCTCAAGGATTATGGATTCCTCTCGACCAAATATCAGATTGGGAGCTTTATAAAAGAACTGTAAGAAAACAAACAGAAATTAATTATTCTCTTTATAAAGATAAAATAAACCCAAGTAATTATAATAGAGTTCTTTGTGGGAAAGACGGTCATCAACTCGATCATATTATTTCTGTACAAGAAGGATTTTTAAATAATGTTCCTTCTTATATAATAGCTTCAGAAGATAATTTGCAGATGCTTACTTGGTCTGAAAATAGAGCCAAATGGGCATGAAGATTATGCCCCTAATTTTTCTATAGGATAAGTATTCACCGTTATAATTATGAAGAATATTTGCCCGCTTTTTCAATAGAGGCTTCTTTTAAGGGTGCTGTATATCAAGCATATGTTCTAATGTATAAATTTGTTTAGCAGGGAGTTGTTTGTTGGAGATATTGTGAGGTTTGATGAAGTTAGTAATTGTCTAAGTTTAATCCTTTTAAGTTATAATTATAACAAATTAAACTTAGACACACTTTAGAAATTTAAAAAATTTCTATTATTTTTTACTTCTTTTTCTTTTTGGTTCCTCATCCACTTCTTCAGTAACTTTTAGAGCTGCAACTGGTGCTTCCACCAATAGTTCTTCTTTTGGTTTTTCAATTTTCTTTTCTACTTTTTTAGGAGCAGCTTTTTTAGGAGCTTTAGCAACTTTAATAGTAACAAATTTATCAGCATTCGCTAAAACAATAGGAGCGTCGTCTTTATATTCTACTCCTGCTATAATTGTTTGGCTCATTCCATTAAAATAAACCTTTGTATCCATTAGTACTTTTTTCATATTTAAATCCTCTTTTATTTTTTTTGTTTGTATAAATATTTATAAAATACAAAAGGTAAAATATGGCAGATAATAACAAAAATTTACTAATGGAAATGCTTGAAAAGCCTTTCCTAACGAAAAATTCAGATGACAACATTAAATTAACTTCTGAACCTCGTATAGATGATATTGAACATTCTTTAGAAGATATGGTGCCCACTGGTTTCTTTGATACTGGTGATACCAACATTTATAGTGGGCAAGGTTCTAAAAAACAAAAGCAAACTCAATTACAAAATGAGTTAATATCAAGTTACAGAAGAATTGCTTCGACAGCTGAAGTAGCAGACGCCGTTAATGAAATAGTTGATGAGGCAATTTTTAGTCCAGGTTCTGCTGACATACTTAATATAGATTTTCTACTAGAAACCCCTCAGGAAGTTAAAGACAAATTCGCCGAAGAACTACGCGATATTTTAAATAAAGTTAATTTAAGAAAAAATATATATTCTATGTTCTTAACTTTTTATATAGACGGTCAATTAAATATTCATTGTGCATATGATGAGGCTGACTTAGGTGGGGGCATCAAAAAATTAAATATCTTAAGTCCTTTTGGGTTAAACTTTAATTATTCCAAAGAAAGATGGGAATATGTTGATCTATCACATTCGCAAAATCAATTTACTACAACTACTAGAAAAGAATCTCGACATTTCGATAGAGAAGAAATTATTAGAATAGATTCAGGTATTTATTCGGATAATGTTATTTTGAGTAATCTACATACAGCTATTAAACCGGCAAATATGCTAAGTACACTTGAAGATATGTTAATTCCTATGAGATTTACCCGTTCCGTTTCAAGAAGAGTTTTTAATGTAGATGTTTCAAATCTTAATAACAAAAAAGCAGAAGAAGTTATGAAGAAAAATCAAGCAAAGTTTAAATACAAAAAATTCTACGATTTACAATCCGGAACAATATCCAATCAGCAACATATTAGTTCACTTACTGAAGATTATTGGTTCCCTAATAGGGGTGGTGAAAAAGGAACAACGGTAGATACAATAGACGAAACCGGTAATCTAGGTGAATTGGGTGATGTTCTGTATTTTAAAAGAAAACTATATAGTACACTTAAAGTACCTACAAATAGAATTAATGATGAAGGCCCAGGAGAAGGGGGATTTGATTTTGACACTACTTCTATTAATAGAGAAGAACTTAAATTTTTTAACTTTATATCTAGACTAAGGAACCAATTCCTTGAATTATTTTATGAATTACTTAAAAGACAAGTAATTACAAAAGGAATTGCTACTGAAGAAGAGTGGGAAGATTTATTAAAAAATATGAAAATTAAATTTGTTTCTGAGAATAAATTCTTTGAAAAAATGGAAAGAGAGCATATTACAGAATCGTTAAGTTTATATAATGATATTGAAGATATGATAGGAAAATATTTTAGTCACTCCTATGTATTTAAAAAGGTACTAAAAATGAGTGATGAAGAAATCACTGAGATGAGTGAACAGATAGAACAAGAAAAGAAAGACCCGTTATATGCTAGGTTTTATAGTGATGGGGACAATGGTGACGGGTGGTAAAAAATAAGTTATAAATAAAAGTATATAAGGGGTTATACTCTTATAATTTTAATTCAAGTGAATGTTATGACAAAGATAGAAATTCAAAATATTATAAATCCTAGAACTAATAGACTCCAATTATCAAAACTAACAATATCACTAGAAAAGGCTTACTGCATATATAATAGTATAGAGACGCCTCCTTTATGTAAATGTGGTAAATCTTTACCTTTTATTAACTTTAAAAGTGGTTATAGAAAAAGTTGTGGTAATAGCAAATGCAAAAATAAAAAACTTACAATGGAACCTAAAATATTAACAGATAAAGTTATAAACGAAATATTCAAAGGAAAAGGTTTTAATTATAAGTTGGCTCAAAAGTACGGTATAACCCAAAAAGATTGTTATGATTATAAGTTTCCTGGTAAAGAGATGTGTTCCTGTTCAACAAAGAAAAAATTTATAAATTTTAAAATAGGTTACAGACAAGTCTGTAATTGCAAAAAATCAGTGACATTAACTAAAGAGTTTATAATTGAAAATAACGGGGTTATTAATAATAAACTGAATCCCTCTTTTATGAGAAAATATGACGTTACTGTAAATGAAGTATATTCAGTGTATAACAATATCTCTATACCCAAATGTCAATGTGGCGAGGAGTGTAAAGTATCTATCTTTAGTAAAGGACCTTCTTACTATTGTGGCAGGAAAGAATGTAAAAATTCTATATTAACTAGAGATTGGATATTATTTCCTGAAAATATTAATAGAGACTTTTGGATTAAAAACTTTTCTCAAGATGGATTTATAGATGTTTCTAAAGTTCATGAATATCATAATTTATCTTATACAGGAATTTATTTGAGAATTAAAGAATTTAATCTTAAAATTAAAAAAGTAAATAAAGCGGAAGCTTTACTCTTAAACTTAGTGCATGGAGCAGAACTTAATACCAGGAAAATTATTACGCCTTTTGAATTAGACTTATATTCCAAAGAATATAAGTTTGCTATAGAATACAACGGCCTTATGTGGCATAGTCATGGTATTTCTAAGCATTCAATGTTTAATAATACTTTAGAAGAGCCTAATAAACACCTCATTAAAACTACTCTATGTGAAGAAAAGGATATACAACTTTTCCATATATTTGAAAATGAATGGCTAAACATAAATAAAAAACATATATGGATTTCTATGATTAGAGATAAACAAAATCTTAACACAAAAATAGGAGCCAGAAAATGTATTATAAAAGAAGTACCCACTAAAGAAGCAAGAAGATTTATAGAGGATAATCATATGCAAGGTTACTGCAACTCTAGTATTAAGATAGGTTTATATTATAATTATAATCTTGTTTCTATAATGACTTTTGGCAAGCCTAGGTTTAATAAAAATATAGAATATGAACTTATTAGATTTTGCACTAAGAAAAACATTACAGTACAAGGGGGAGGAAGTAGATTACTAAAGGCTTTTGAAAAAATGTATAAACCCAAATCTTTACTATCTTATGCAAATAGAAGATGGAGTACGGGCAATTTTTATCGTAAAGTGGGCTTTAATTTTATAGAAGACACTAAACCCAACTATTTTTATTTTCTACCTAAAGAAGGAATCTTATATAATAGAACAAAGTTTCAAAAACATAAATTAAAAAGTTTATTGAGTTCTTATATAGAAGAAGAAACGGAAAAAGAAAATATGTATAATAATGGCTATAGAAAGATATTCGATAGCGGCAATAAAACATTTATTAAAGAATATAAATAATTGTAAATAACTAACAAAGGAAATTAAATGAACATTAATGAGGTAACAGAAGCAATTTCTGATATAGAAAATAAAAAGTTTTCTGAATTCAGTAAAAAAGTAAAAATAAGTTTAGAAGACAAGTTAAGAAATAACCCTACAATTAAGAGTAAAAGCGAAGAAATATCTAAACTTCAGAAGATGAAAGACACTTTTGCTCAAATTAAAGGCAAAGAAGAAACTAAAGTTGAACCTAAAAAAGAAGAATCAGCCCCTCAAAATACAGAAGATTAATTTTTTCTGTATTAAAAGCCCAACACTTATAAATATTAACAAGTTAAAAATATAGGGATTTTTCTTGAAATTAAATATGGAAGGTGCTTACTTACAGGAACATTTTCAACACCAGAAGCAAAAATAGAAATAAAGCTAGATCAAAAGTGGCTAAGGTACACAATAAAATAAAGAATACAAGAAACACTATAAATCATCAAGCATCTAAAAAATTAATTAATTTATATGATTTTATAGGTTTAGAAAGTCTTCAAGTAAAAAATATGCTTAAAAATAGAAGATTGTCTAAAGCTATACCTAATAAAGCATGGAGTGATTTAGTATCTAAAATAGAGCATAAAGCTAACGAAAACCAAGTTAGTATATCTAAAATAGATACTTATTATCCTTCCTCTAAAACCTGTTCAAGATGTGGTTCAGTAAAAGAGAGTTTATCGCTCGAAGAGCGAATATACTCATGTTCTGAATGCAGTTTTGAAGAAGATAGAGGCATAAATGCTTCTATAAACATACTAAATGAAGCATTAAGACTGGCTAGGATAGAATAGTACCAAACCAGTATAAAAAATTAATGACTGTGGAGTTCTTATACCACTATAGAAATTGTTCTATAGAAGTTACTTAGAAGCAGTAAATAAGGATAGTATAACTTTTTATACTATTATATAGATTTATATTCT